>ERZ1643250.45-NODE-45-length-166471-cov-9.107243_pt1 | contig 166471 bp, 179 predicted proteins | sample MGYA00579262_ERZ1643250 | MGnify/ENA primary metagenome ERZ1643250 (study PRJEB29033, sample SAMEA4952265) | chicken gut metagenome | biome: Broiler Chicken; feature: Gastrointestinal Tract; material: Caecum | place: Ireland | collected 2018 | study: Broiler... | reverse complement strand
AAAAAGGATCCTTTTTTTGCGACAGGTGTTTTTCGCCTCTAAATTCAATCATTGCCTTAATTTCGGATAATATTTTTTTAACATTTTCTACCCATCATCTCCATCTTCCGCATATGAATATCCTCCAGTAAACCGGAGACTAAATCTACTTTAAGCTTAATTCTTTGACCAACACCAAAGACACGAAACAACATAATAAACTTCCATCAGCCGATGCCGATGGTATTAACTGTTTCGAACCACAAACGCCCTGCCCAAAAGCTTCGCAAGCCTGACGGCCGGGGCGGAGTACCTGCATCCGCCGGCTTATGTAAACGGCATCAGCCATTTTGAACTTCAAATGTCCGCCCCAAGGTTTCACAAACATTACGGCCGGGGCGGTATGACTGATATTCCCCCGCTTACACAGACACTCTAAACATCAAAAAAACCTCCGTCAAAACGGAGGTTTTTGTTGATCGGATACCGCGTTTACTGAGCGGAAGTGCGGATATCGTTGCCGACGGCATCTTCAATGATGTAGTCGTCTTTGCAGTTGGATCCGACACAGCGTTTCAGCACGGTGGCGGTACTGCCCGGCACCTGCCCCTTAACCGTCAGCGAGGGAACGTAAACCTCCTTGATCGTAATCTTAAAGGTCATGTAGGCCACATTGCCCTTTTCGTCGCTGAAGTATACTTTCAGGTTATAAGTGCCTTCCTGTCCGGGCATGGCCGTTCCGTTGAAGGTGCGGGTTTCTTCATTGTAAGTCAGCCATTTCGGCAGCGGCTTGTCGTCAATGGTGCCGGCGCGGCTGATAACTTGTCCTTCAAAATCCATCCGGGCAAGCGCCGAATCGGGAACTTTCACCGTAATCTTCTTGCCGGTTTCGCCTTTGACATCAGGCAAAAGCGTATCGGAACTGAGGTTAACCGGCGGACGTTTGGCCGGAATGTTTAACAAATACGGACGGTTGTCAGGCATAAAATCACCCTTGCCCCATTTCTCCAGCGTATTGCGCAGGTAAACGGCAATTTTGGAGGGTTTTTCGTTCAGCATGTAATACGGAATGGCATCCAGCCCGATGGTGGCATAAAGGTTACCGAGAGATTCCTGCAAGTCGGCATAGGACTTGAACGCCTTAACCTCGTCTTCGATCGCGCGGGAAGCTTCCAGCTGGCTCTTTTCAGCCTTGCTGCCGTCGGCAATCGTAAAGTCTTCGGCAATGTTTTCGGAAGTGGAGGCAATTTCCATATTGATCTGGTAGTCTTCCACCGCCGACATATACTGCGCCCAGGCCACGTAAACCTGGCTCAAAATCAGGGCGGTCATCCGCTGGCGGCGCAGATGCTCCATATCCAAAGCGTTCGGGCTGGCGGGATCTTCAAACACGCTCATGCCGAGTTCGCGGGCCTGCTTGGACCACAGGCGGTTATAAAAGTCCGGATCGTTTTTGTATTTTTTCAGCCCCGGATCCTTGAAGTCCTTGATAATCAGCTTCATCCGTTCGGCATTGACCGCCAGGTCGTGCTCGCGCAGTTCGGGACGGTTGCTCAATGCCAGCCATTCCAGATCAGCCAGCGAATTGCGGATTTTCGGCAGATCGAAATTGCCGTATTCGGAACCGACCAGTTTGAACTCCGTCGAAGGATGCAGCCCCATCAGGCTGGCCAGACGGGTCTGCGCCGTTTCCATATCGCGTTTGAGCGCGGAAAGGTTTTTGATCGCTTCCATATATTGTCTTTTCTTGACCAGCTGAGCCACTTCCGGCGTTTCGCCTTTTTGTTCCAGCTCTTTGGCTTTGGCGTTCATGTCGTCGACTTCCAAAGTCATGAACTCGGTCATGTCGTCGATCACCGGCAGCAGCCGCTGGGCGGTCAGCGTTTTCCAGTAAAGGGTGCGGGTTTCCTGCAAAATGTTGTGAATAACCTTGCGGCTTTCCTCAAAAGCGACGCTCGCCTTATACTCCTTGTCCTGGCTGAGGCAGTAAACCATGGAAATGTCAAGCATGTTCCAGGCCACTTTCAGATCCGGACTCATGCTGGAGTTGGTGTCGTTGATGTAGCCGGCGTGGCTGACGATTTCCGGCAGGCGGTTGACCGGCGAACGGCCGGCGCGGATGATGCTGTCTTCGTAAGTAATCAGCCGGCGGGTATAGTTGTATTTGAGCGCCAGGGCCATCGACATGTAGAGGTCGATCGGCTTTTCGATTTTGGTCGGCGTGCTGACGTACATGTTTTGCATGTCGACGTCAATACGGACGGCGCGGTCCCAATCGTTATAAAGGACGGCTTCCGGACTATACCCGGCCGGATCGGGAGAACTTACGGTGCCGTTCTGCCCGCAGGAAGCCGCGAACACAACCGGAACCAACAAAGATATCAATAGCTTTTTCATCAGTAAAAACCCTTTATGCACAAAAGATACAGTTATATGTTTACACTAATATTTTTGAAGTTGGTAGTATTTTTTTCTCATTTAATAGTATTTATTTGATTTTTGACAACTTTGATGTATAAAATTAGGGAAAGAGATTTATTTTGAGGTTAACAAAACGCCGATGTTCAGTATTTTTAACACCATTTTTAAATATAAAGAAAAAGAAAGCCCCGACAAGCTCGGCCTGTTTCCCGAACAGGTGCACGTGGACGCCATGCCGGAACGGCGTTATCTGTGGACTTCGCGCTTTCTGGTCATCATCGCCTCAATGTCTATCTGCTTCAACATGATGCTGGCCAGCGCGCTTTACGTGATGCTGCCTCAGCGCTCCAGCTCGCCGCAGCTGTTTTACATCGACCACTACTTCAGCCAGATCGAACGCGCCCAGCCGATGGAAATCAACTATCCGGTCGGCAACCTGATCAACGAAGAACACATTACCAACTACATCATGCTGCGTTATCTCATTACCAACGACTATGACGAACTGATCCGCCGCTGGGGACCGGGTTCTTACGTCTACTGGTATTCCTCGCCGTTCATTTTCGACGAATTCACCCGTTACGACGCCAAGTTCAACATGTTGCAATTCCGCCGCAAAAGCATGATGCGCGACGTGGAAATCGACTGGATCCGCCCGCTCGGCACCGGCCTGTGGCAAACCCAGTTCCGCACCATCGACTATATGCCGAGAAACCCCACGCCCGACGTCAACCTGTGGCGGGCGGTGATGCGTCTGCGGTTCGTCAAATTCAAAGGACGGACGCACGAAGACGCGCTGAAAAACCCGTTCGGTTTTCTGATCACCAACTTTTCGCTTTCCTATCTCGGCGCGCCCAACGCTTCCCAGCACTATCTTGAGGAATCAAAACGGATCACCAAGGAACTGTTCTTCAGATAAAGGATCGTTTTCGGGCAAAAAAGAAGACCCGGCCGAGGGCTTTCGACGATAAGCTTCTGCCGATTTACGCAAGCGGCACTAACCGTTCCGAAACTCAAACGCCCGGCTCAAGCTCCGCAAGCCTTACGGCCGGGCTGAAAAGTCTGCGTCTTCCGCTGACACCGGCAGTGTTACGTTCAAACCATAAAAAAAAGATCCCCTCGACCTGGCCGGGGATTTTCGGTACACAAAAAATCTCCCGCTTTTTCGGCGGGAGATTTTTGTTTGTCATGCCGGAAAGGCTTATTCCATACCGCCGCGGACGGAATGCATAATCTCTTGCATGACCGCCATGTCCTGCACTTCTTTCTGTCTGGCGGCTTCCCTCTCTTGTTTGATGCGTTCGACATTGCGGGCAAAACCTTCGGGATCGTTATAAGCGTCAATCGCTTTTCTCAGCAGTTCCACATTTATGCTGTCGCTATGATAACTTCCGATATCTTCTTTCCAAATCAACTGTCCAAGGCTTTCCCTGCCCGATTTGGTCGTGTCATGGCCGACGTAATAAGATCCCAGCTTGTCGTTTCCTTTCATAAGCTGGACGGTCATAACGTCCGGCACCTCCTTTTGAACCGGCACCGTTTCAGGATACCATCTGCCGGAAATTGCCGCTTCCCGGGGATCCGTTTCCTCAAGCATGCGGCCGGTTTCCTCATAAACGGTAATCTCGCCTTTTCCGGTTTTGAAATATGCCGTTTCCTTGCCTTGGCCTTCGACCAGAACGTCGATCACCGGACAACCGTACTTGTTTTCGGAAAAAACGAATACGTTTCCGTCTTCATCAGCGGCCGTACGGATTTCTCCGCCCCGGTCAAGCCCGTCATTTTTTGACAAATGTTTGGCAAGCTCTTCTTTATTCATGATATATTTCCTCTTAAATTGTTATTATAAATAATAATATCAGGATTACGGCTTTTTGTCAATTTTTTCAAAACAAATATTTCAGAATTGCAGCTTTGCATCCAAACGTTCCAGTTCGTCGATGTAACCGGAAATCAGGCTTAAGCCTTCGTTCCAAAATTCCGGATCATTCGGATTGAGGCCGAAAGGCGCCAGCAGTTCGCCGTAATCGGTAATCGCGGTTTTGGAAAGCATTTCCAGATACTTGGCAGGGAAGTTTTCCACCTTCCCTTCACGGCTGACCTGATAAAGCGAATTGACCAGACAGTCGGCGAAAGAATAGGCATAAACGTAAAACGGCAGGAAAAAGAAATGCCCGACCTGCGACCAGATGAAGCGGCTGTCTTCGCCGACTTCCACCGCCTCGCCCAAGCTGGCGGCCATTTCCTCCTGCCATATTTCGCACAGGCGCTCCTTGCTCAGTTCGCCGTCTTTCCGTTCCGCATGGGCGCGGCTTTCAAAGAAATGGAAAGCGATCTGACGGATGGCGGTATTGATCATGTCGCTGACCTTGGAGGCGATCAGCGCCAGTTTTTCCGGCCCGTCCGGCAGTTTGGCAACCATTGATTGGAAGGTGATCATCTCGCCGAACACCGAAGCCACCTCTTCGGTCGTCATCCGCGAATATTCGTTCAATTCGCCGTTTTTGACCCGGGTCTGGTGGTGGCAGCCGTGTCCCAGCTCATGCGCCAGAGTCAGCACGTCGTTGCGTTTGCCGGCAAAATTAAGCAACAGGTAAGGATGGGCTCCGGCGCTGACCGGCGCGCAAAAGGCCCCGCTGCGTTTGCCGTCGCGGGGCGGCACGTCGATCCAGGCGTTGTCAAAGAAGTCTTTGGCTATTTCGTAAAGTTCCGGAGAAAAAGACTTGTATGCGTCCAACACCACCGACACCGTTTCCGCCCAGTCATATTCCGTATCGTCGGCAAACGGCAGCGGCGCGTTGCGGTCCCAGTAGGAAATTTTGTCAACGCCCAGCCATTTGGCTTTCAGCCGGTAAAAACGGTGAGCAATGTTCTTATAGTTGGCACGCACCGTTTCGGCCAGCGTTTCCACCATTTGGTCGGAAACGTTTTCCGACATGTTGCGGGAAGACATCGGCAGTTTAAAGCCGCGTTTTTCGTCTTCGATCGCCTTGTCCTTGATCACCATGTTATAGATGAAGGTAAACAGGTCGGCGTTTTCTTCCGCCACCCGGTTGATCTCGGCGCCGGCTTTGCGGCGGGTTTCCGCGTTCTTGTCCAGCAGCAGTTTGGAAACTTCCGCGTCGTTATAGGTTTTGCCGTCGACCGTATATTGCAGTTTCGAAGAAGTTTCTTCGTACAGACGAACCCAGGCCGAAGAAGACGTCATCGACTTTTCGAGCAGCACCTCTTCCACCGCTTCCGAAAGTTCGTACGGTTTAAAACGGCGGACGCGTTCCAGCCAGGGCTTATAAAAAGCGGCTTCGGGATTTTTCAGCCAGTCTTCGATTTTCTCCGCCGGCAGCTGATTAATTTCCAGACTGAGGAAAATCAGCGGCTTGCTGTAATCGGTCAGCTTTTCGCTGATATTCTGATAAAAAGCGACCGCCGCCTGGTTTTTCATCTGCGTTACCATGTTGAGATAGGCAAAACCGCCGACACGGCTGCCGATTTCGGAATTCTGTTCATAGGCCTTCAGCGCGGCGGCGATCCCCGCACCGTCAAGCTCGCTCAGACGCCCTTTGTAGCGGCCGGCAAACTCAACGCAGAAAGCGCGGTATTTTTCCAAATCGGCGGCAATTTTTTCGTCTTCAATGCCGTCATACAAATCGCTCAGATCCCAGGCCGGGAGTGCTTTATCGTTCATTGCTGTCATTCTCCAATTGTTGATTGAGTTTTTGCAGTTCGTCCATCTCGGCGGCAATATCCGGTGTATTTTGATAATATTCCTCAAGGCTTTCCTCCGGTTCGACGTCGTCGGTTGCCGAGGGACGTTTTATTTCCGGCTCAAACAGATAATTTGACCACGGCGCCGGCTGCTTTCCCGTCATCCACAGCTTCAGTCCCTCTCCGATTACGCCGACATTGCAAAACGTGTTGTCGACCACGCTGCCCAGCACGCACATGTTCCTGCCGTTGCAGCCGCGGAGTTCCTCCGCCATTGTTTCGGTGCAGGGAACAAAGCCGCGTTTTTGTTCATCCTGATGCGGCGCCGCCAGCACAAGGGCAAACACGCACAAAAAGAAAAAAACGAAGATTGACACCAGCAGGCCGAACCAATGATCTTTGACAAACCGCATAAATTTTACTTTCCTTCTCTTTTCATCAGATATTGCTCAAGCAGCGCCAGTTCCTCACGGGTGTTGGCGCCGGCGACTTCTTCCGCCGGGCATTCGACCACGCCGCATTTAAGTCCGCGGGCACGGGCAATTGCCACCGCATCGGTAAGATAATACTCGTGCGCGGCGTTTTCATTGCCGATCTCGCGCAAAATGTCGAACATCAGGCTGCCGTCAAAGCACATAACGCCGGAATTGCAAAGCGTGATCGCCTTTTCCTCGTCGCTTGCGTCTTTAAACTCGACGATTTTCTCCAGCTCGCCGTTATTGACGACCAGCCGTCCGTAACGGGCGGCATCTTCCGGACGGAAGCCCAATACTACTACCGCATAGCCCTCGCGGCGTTTGTCCACCGCTTTCAAAAAGGTTTCTTTGGTGATGATCGGGTGATCGCCGAAAATCGTCAGCACGTCGCCGTCAAAGCCTTCCAGCACCGGCGCCGCGGCCATCACGGCATCGCCGGTGCCGAGCTGCTGCTGCTGGATGACGCTCCGGTGCGGCGCCACCTCTTTTCTTACCAGTTCGCCGTCGGGCGCGGTCACGACCACAATCTTGTCGGCGTCCATGCCGTCGAGCGTATCAAGGATATTGCGTATCATCGGCTTGCCGCAGATCGGCATCAGCACCTTCGGCAGATCCGACTTCATCCGGGTGCCTTTGCCGGCACCGAGCACAACGGCAGCAATTTTCGAGCTAGTCATATTTTTCCCTTTCTAATCTTTTTTTAATAACTGCATATTATATTAGCAAATATATTTTATTTGTTAACAAAGGTGTTTTTTTATGAAAAAACTTTTTTTTGCAATTTGTTTCATTGTTTTTTCTGCCGTGCTGATCAACCCCTCAAACGCCGCCATCAAACAAATGCGCGACGAAATTGCCCTCCAGCAGTATAACGCCGACAAAAGCATGCAGATCAAACCGGCGGTGCAAAACCGGAACATTCCCACCAGCTTTGAGGCGTTCCGCGATTTTATCCGCGAACGGGCACAGAAAGTGGAAAAAATGCCGATGTCGCTCATCCAGTCCGCCTCGACCATGAACGTTATGGACGACGCCGCGTTCATCGCCAGCCAAAAACAGGAAAAATCCACCTTTGAAAAAATTTACGACAGCGCCATGGAGCGCCTGAACCTGCTGGAAAAACAGCAGCCCCGCGACCTGATCAACACCCCTGCCCTGATCCCGCAGCAAATAAAGCAGGAACAGCAGCAGGCACAACGGCAATGGAAGAAGGAAACCGGCATCGACGTTGTCAGCGTCACCCTGCCGACCGGACAGAGCATTCTGGTGCCGGCCAAAGAACACATTCCTTACCTTACCAGCAAAATCGACATCATGCCCAACGGCATTGTCCGCATTATAGAAACCGTCAATCTGGTGGCCAACGGACAAAAACTGAAATACGGCCTGTCAAAAGCGCTGCCGAAATATTCCGTTTCCCGCGACGGGGTCAAAAACGCAACCATTCCTTATCTTAACGGCGTGCGCATCAACGGTACCGAAGTTCCCTACCGGCTGAAAGACGCCGGCGACCGCTACCTGATTACGCCCCAAAAACAGTTTGAACTGCAGCCGGGCATTTATACCTACGAATTTGACTATATGCTCGACCGCAAACTGTGGTACTATAAAGACCGCAACGAATTTTACTGGGACGTCACCGGCAGTTTCTGGAATCTGGTGGTCTCTCAGGCGGTGGCAACGGTGCGTCTGCCGGTTGACGTCAACCCGCTCGGCCAGTCCATGTTCATCGGTTATCCGCCGAAAAACCTGACCGACCGCTATTCCACCATCACCAAAGACCGCCGCACCAACGCGCTCGGCTTCACCGCCACCACGCCGCTGTTTGCCGGCGAAGGCATGCATATTCTGATTTCGATCCCGAAAGCCGGTTTCATCGAACCCGATTTTAACAAAAAATTTGAATGGTTCATTGAAGATTACGGCGACATTATATTCTCTTTCCTCGGCCTGCTGGCAATCGTTTCCGCCTATCTCGTTTCCTGGCGCTTCATCAATTCCGACGCCAACCCGGTCAGGGCCGACCTGCAAAAAACCCCGGCCATGCTCAGGATGCTGGCAAAAGGAACTTTCGACAAGGTTTCCTTCTGTTCGTTCCTGCTCGATTTGTTCCGCCGCAACATCATCGACCTGAAAGCCGACCACGAATCCCTGCTGCTGATCAAAAAGACCGACAATCTGAGCCGCCTGAACCCGCTTGAAAAAAAGGCCTTCCGCCAGCTGATCGGGCCAAAGGAAACGGCGGTCGCCTTCAACCGCGCCAACGCGCTTAAAATGAAACGCGCCTGCAAGCTGATTGAAAAAGACACCGGCAAACGGATCAAACTGCTTTCGCTCAAACTCAATTCAGGTTACATTCTGTTCAGTGCCGCCATGTTGTTTCTGTCGGAAGCGGCAATCGCCTGGCTCAACGTCAACACCGCTGCCACCATGGGCTTTCTGCTGTCGGCGACGCTGACGGCTGCTTTTTACATCTGGATCCTGCGCATCAGCTTCAAACGGCGCTGGATCGGCATTACGGCCAAAATCTTTGCCGTCGTCATGATCGCCCTTTCCGCCTTAATGATGAGCCTGCACGTTCACGCCGTTTCCACCTTGTTCATTCTGGCCATGATCTGGAGCATTTTCGTTTACAGCAGCCTGTTTGCCAAAAGAAACGGACTGATCAAAAACAATATCAAAGAAGCCGTCCTGTTCGGGCAGAAACTGGCCGCCAACGCGCAGGCCATCATCCTCGGACGGGAATTCAAACAGCAGCAGGCCAACATCTATGCGCTGGACGCCGGCAACAGATATCCGAAGACGGAAGAAATTGCCGACGACTACCGGCTGGATCTGATGCCGATGGTCAAAAACCTGCTTTAAACCAAAAAACAAACGCTGACGCCGCATTTGCCGGCGCCGCAAAAAATCCCCGGGTATACCGGGGATTTTTTGGAAATCGCTCGTCTGCACCAAACAGTCAGACGCAAACCGCCCGGCCCGACCGTAAAACTCGTGAAGCCCTTCAAACCGGGGGCTGAAGTTTGAAACGGCCAATGCCGCTTACATAACGGCGGACATTTATTCGTCTTTGGCTTCTCCTTCGTTTTGCCGCTCTCCCGCATACCACGAGAACAGCGCTTCCCGCTGGACGACAGCCATACTGGCAAAAGACGCGCTCATCAGCAAAAACAACATGTTGTAGACCAGATCGCAGACCACGGCACCGACCGTAAAGACACGGCCGATAACAAAAGCGGCCAACAGATTATAATTAAGGAAAATGATGGTATTCAACACGATAATGAGCGTCAGCGCCATAATGATTTTCAGCGTATTGCCGGTGGTTCGCTGCCAAAACAGTTTCAGCGGCGGACGTTTCTGCCCGCCCAGCGCAAACGCGAAAACCGAAAGGAACCGCAAGGCCAGGAACGGCAGCCAAAACCCCGACGACGCAACGGCGAAAAACAGGCTTTCGATCCGCCAGTCGGGGTTAGGAACGCGGACGGCCAGAATATAGGTCGAAACAAGCGGCAGACAGAAACAGCCTACGATGATCAGGATGCCGCCGAACAGCTTCCAATCCCGGGCGGAAATAATAAACATTTCCCGTACGTTCAGGGCTTCGCCGCAAACCGCGGTCTTGTACCAGGTTTTAAGGAAAACGGCGACAATCAGCAGCCGGAGCAGGAAAAACGTGACGTAAACGGCCGGCGACGACGTACAGCCGAAGTACGGGTTTTCGTTCCATTCGGACAGGCCGCAGACATAGCTCAACTGCGTGGCAAAAGCCAAAACGGTAATCAGCAGTCCGTAAGCGAAGCTCAAAAACAAAAAACGCCGGAAACGGTACAAAAGGATGCCGATCGGCAGAAAACTCAGCTCCCAGAAAGGAATGCTGACCGGATTTACGGAACGGTCGTCCAAAAATTCGACATTGCCGATGCTTTTCAGTTTTGCGAGAACCTCGCCGCCTATTTTCTTCATCATGTTACATTTCCTTTACTGCCGAAACGCCGGGTATCGATTTCAGCTGCGAGATGATGTTGCCGCTGGTAAAGGCGTATCCTCCCGGCAGTTCGATCGTGATGTCCCATTCGTCGTTATCAGGTTTAATATATATTTTGTTCGGGCCTTTTTTATCCCGGCTCAAAACTTCTTTTACCGGACGAACCGCCGCCTTGTTATTAATGCTGATAACAATGGCGCTGGCCACGTCGGCAATTGCCTTGTCCAAAGTCTCGATATTGCTGATCATAACCCGCGGATTGCTGTCTTCGGTTTGTTTTTCAATCGTTACGCTGGCCAGAAGCGGCAGCCCGGAGTTGATCATTTCTTCGCTGCGCTGCAGGGTTTCCGAAAACAAAATGCCTTCAAAAGCGCCTGACGCGTCGGAGAGTTCCAAAAAGGCGAAACGGTTGCCCTTTTGGGAAATTTTTTTCTTAAAGCTGTTGACGCAGCCGGCCAATTTGGCCCGGATCATGTCACCCAGCTGGATGTTGCGGAACACTTCGCTGCAGTTTTTGACTCCCAGCTTTTCCATGCCGTCACGGTAACTGTCCAACGGATGGGCAGAAAGATAAAAGCCGACCGCTTCGGCCTCAAGCTTCAGCTTTTCCAGCTCGACCCAGTCGGGTTCGTCCTTGAGCTTGATTTTGGCCTGCATCTCTTCGTTGCCGAAAAGCGAAGACTGGCTGCTGGTTTTCAACTCGGAAGAAGAACTGATGTGCTGGATGATGTTGTCGATGTTGGCAAACAGACGGCCGCGGTTTTTATCCAGACAGTCGAACGCACCGGACTTGATCAGCTGTTCCAGCTGTTTGCGGTTGGTTTGTCTGATGTCGATCCGGTGCACGAAGTCGGAAATATCCTTAAAAGGACCGCGCGCTTCGCGTTCGGCAACCAGCGCCTTCATGTTGGCTTCGCCGACGCCCTTGACCGCCGTCAGCGCGTAACGGATCTTGCCGTCTTCCACCGTAAAGTCGTAACCGGATTTATTAATGTCCGGCGGCAGCACCGCTATCCCCATCTTGCGGCATTCGTCCTTGAAAAACTGCAGCTTGTCGGTGTTGGTAATGTCAAGGCTCATGGTCGCGCTCATAAATTCGACCGGATAATGCGCCTTGAGGTAAGCCGTCTGGTAAGAAATCAGCGAATAGGCCGCGGCGTGGGACTTGTTGAAACCGTAGGAAGCAAACTTTTCCATCTGGTCGAAAATGCTGGTCGCGGTATCGCGTTCGATCCCCCGTTCGACCGCGCCGTCGACGAAGATGCTGCGGTGTTTGACCATTTCTTCTTTGATTTTCTTACCCATCGCCTTACGCAGCTTGTCCGCGCCGCCCAGGGTATAGCCGGCCAGTTCCTGGGCAATCTTCATAACCTGTTCCTGATAGATCATGATGCCGTAGGTGCTTTTTAAAATCGGCTCCAGCTTGGGATGCAGATAGGTAATTTCCTCTTCGCCGTGCTTGCGTTTGATGTAGCTCGGAATGTTGTCCATCGGCCCCGGACGATAAAGCGACACGATAGCGATCAGATCTTCGAAGCGGTCGGGTTTTATCTGCTTGTGCACGTCCTTCATCCCCGCCGATTCAAACTGGAACACGCCGGCAGTGTCGCCCCTTTGCAAAAGCGCATAGGTTTCCTTGTCGTCAAGCGGCACCGTGCTCATGTCAAGCTCAATTCCGTGGTCGGCCTTCACCAGATCCACCGCCCGCTTGATCGTGGTCAGGGTTTTTAAGCCCAGAAAGTCGAACTTGATCAGCCCGGTCGACTCGATGTACTTCATGTCGTACTGGGTGACCGGCATGTCGGCTTTCGGATCTTTGTAGAGCGGCACCAGCTGGTCAAGCGGACGGTCGCCGATCACGACGCCGGCAGCATGCACGCCGGTGTGGCGGTAGAGCCCCTCGAGCTTCATCGCAATGTCGAACAGTTTGTTGATCTGCGGATCGTTTTGGCGCATTTCCTCCAGTTCGGGCACCTGCTCCAGCGACTCTTTCAGGCTCGGCTGCACGCCCTGCACCGGCGGCGGAATCATTTTGCTGATCCGGTCGGCCTGCGAATACGGCATCTGCAAAACGCGGGCAACGTCGCGGATCACCGCCTTGGATTGCAGTTTTCCGTACGTAATAATCTGCGCCACATGGTCAAAACCGTATTTGTTTTGCACATATTCAATCGTTTTGTAGCGGTTTTCCTGACAGAAGTCGACGTCAAAGTCCGGCATGTTGATACGTTCCGGGTTTAAGAAACGTTCAAACAGCAGGTCGAGTTTCAGAGGATCAAGTTCGGTCACCTGGATCGACCAGGCCACCATCGAACCGGCGCCGGAACCGCGCCCCGGCCCGACCGGAACGCCGTGTGTCTTTGACCAGCGGATAAAATCCGAAACGATCAGGAAGTAACCGGCGAACCCCATTTTTTCAATAACGCTCAGTTCATATTCAAGACGGGCATAATAACGTTCGTCCAGTTCTTTTTTCTCTTCCTCCGTCATGCCCTCGAAATAGACCTGGGTTTCCATCTTGTGCGCCAGCCCCTTGTAGGCTTCTTCGCGCAGGTATTCGTTTTGCGTCTTGCCTTCGGGACATTCAAAAATCGGCAGCAGCGGATCAACGTACTGCAAAACGTAGTTGCAGCGCTTGGCAATGTTAATGGTGTTGGCCACCGCTTCCGGCAGGTCGGCAAACAGCGCCACCATTTCGGCCGCGGTTTTCAGGCGCTGGTTGGGCGAGTATTTTTCCCGGTTGTCGTTGGCCACGTATTCGCCGCGGGCGATACAGACCAGTGCGTCGTGCGCCTCGTACATGTCGGCGTCAAAGAAAAAGGCCTCGTTGGTCGCCACCAGAGGAATGTCATGCTTGTAGGCCAGATCAATAAAATCGTTTTCGGTTTTGGCTTCCTTTTCGAGGCCGATACGCGAAATTTCCATATACAGCCGGTCACCGAATATTTCTTTTAATTTCAGCAGAAAGTCTTCGGCCTCTGCCGCCCGGTTCTCCAGCAGCAGGCGTCCGACGGTGCCGTCCACTCCGGCCGTCAGCGCAATCAGCCCGGCGCCGTGGGTTTTAAGATCGGAAAGACGGATCTGCGGCTTTTCGGCAAAGTTCTTTTCGCCGAGATAGGCAATTTTCATCAGTTTGGTAACATTGGCGTAACCTTCGGCATTTTTGACCAGCAGCACGATCTTGTCCGGCTCCACCGTCCGCCCCTTGGATTTCAAGACGTCATCGGCATCACTGTTGCGGATATACATCTGGGTGCCCAAAATCGGCTTGATGCCGTTTTTCGGCGCATAATCGGAAAAAGCTTTGGCACCGAACATGTTGGCGGTATCGGTCACCGCCATGGCGGGAAAGCCCATCGCCGCAGCCCGGCTCATCAAAGCAGGAATCTTCATTGCTCCCTCAAGCAGCGAATAGGCCGAATGCACCCGGAGATGAATAAACTGCGGTTCCATTTATTCTCCTTGTCAAAAACTATCTGACGGAAACGCCGCTGATGCAGCGTTCGGGCTGCTTTTCGCAGATTTCCTTATCGCTGTTCATTTCATGCAGGCGGTTGCGGTTGGGCGCAAAGTCGCCGGCCACGCATCCGCAAAGCGCCAACAGACAAATCGTCATTACAATCTTTTTCATTCGTTTTTCCTTCACAGGTTCAAATCGTGTTTTAAGACGACAAACACGATCAAAATCATAAAAATCCGCGCCAGATGCCGAAACCACAGGCTGCGGTTATATTCGGCGGAACTCCGCCAGGTGCCGATCACCATCGAACCGGCATAAAACAGCAGGAAACAGAGCGAACTGAAATATAAAATGGTGAGGATCACCGTCGACGTTTCCAGCCCGTACTTGCGGGTGGTGTAATAACCGAGAATGGTCAGCCCGCGCAGCTTGTGAAAAAGCATGGTGCCCAGAATCTTCACCACCAGATGAACGGCCAGCATTCCCAGCACGCCGAACTTCCAGAACGTGTCTTTCAGACTGAGTTCGCCGTCGATAAGCTTTTTAAACATAGACTTTGTCCCTTTTCTTGTCCGATGCCGTTTATAATGAGGCAAAGCTCTCGTTTGTGCAAGCGATTTTTAACAGTTTTACCGCACTTAAAAACAACGGACGATCCGTTTATAGGGTTTTACCCCCAGTTCCTGCCGCACCGCCGCGATTTTCTCCGACAGCGGCGACCAGACGGCATATTTTTCAACAAAAGCGGCGGCGTTTTCCTTTGATTTGGACAACTGTACCCGGACCGTTTCTTCCAGCAGCCGGTTTAAAACGCCGCCGACATTATCCAGATCAATCGTTATTCTGCCGTCCGCCGTTTCTTTGATGATACCGTGTTCACGCAGATAATTGAACTGGATCAGCTCACCCATGCGGTGGGGCAGCATCATATGCGGCCGGGCGGCCAGAAACATCCGGCCCGCGATGTAACTGACGTAAATCTTTTTCAGCGTTTCTTCGTCAATTACGCCGGCATTGACATATTCCGGCATAAAAGCCAGCGAAACGGTGTCCGCCTTATGTTCTTCAATGATGTGCTTATAAGCGCCGAGAGCGTTCTGATACGAACTGTCGGGACCGAGCGAATGCCCGTTTTCGTGTCCGATGACGAACAAATGGTCGGCCTCGTTGTCAAAATAGCGGTGCAGTGCCGGATCCAGCAGACGCTCCAGCATTTTGCGCTCTTTTTCCCTGTCAACGCTCATCCGCACCTGACGGTGATAGACGTTGCGCCGGCCGCCGCCGGTCTTGACCGACAACTTGTCGTTGTTGGGCAGGTTCTGGGCGGTGGTGATGCCGCCGCGGCACTGGGCATAGTCGCCTTCAAGATCGGCCAAATCAACGTCCACCATCGTTTGCTTCAGTTCTTCGCCGTCGAGGATGCTCTGGCGATAAGCGTCGGCAAACGGCATTTTGGCCGCCAGCTCGGGCAGGTGTTTTTTAAATTGCAGAATCAAATCCGTTCCCGCCTTGTTGACAATGCCGACGCGGGCGCCCAAAGTGTCTTTGCCAACCGCTTCAATGCCGTTTTCCGCCAGCAGGGCCTTCAACTCCCCGTTATCGTAGACGGCCGGCGTAATCTCATCATCATAATTTTCGCGGCTTAAGGTAAACTCCAGCGACGTATCCTGCAAAACCGCCCAATGTCTGTCGGCCAGCATGTCCATGTCTGGATTGTTTTGCAAAAGCGCCTGCGCCTGCCAGCCGAGATAATCCTTAAATGCTTCGTCGTCGGCATAATGGGCGGCCACTTCCAGCTCGTTGGCAATTGCCGAAAAAGCGGCGGCAAAATACTCCGTATAGTCAATCGCTTTTAATTCGCCGCCGGCCCGCCGAACCATTGTGCGGGCGCTCAGTATTTTCCGCACTTCTTCGCTTTTGCCGGCCTTCAGCATGGCAATCAGAATTTGCCGAAACTCTTCCGGGCTCAGATCGGCAGGATAAAAGTTGTGCCCGGGCAGCAGACGAATGCCGGCAAACACTTCCACAGGCTCCTTGTCCACTCCGTTATAGCCGGCAACGCCGTTCAGGGAATTGAACAGTTCAAGCGCCAGCGCCGCATGCGAACTGCCGGCGGCCGCCGCTTCTGCCAATGCCTTTTTCTGCGGCAGGTTCATGGGATGGTCCTGTTCCAGCGCCACGTCATTGACCATACGGGCGGCGGCAACCAGATGCGTAAGAGCTTTTTTGTTGCCCTCGCTCAAATTTTTATATCCCTCGAAATCCGGCGAAATCAGCCGGACGTCAAACGTCTGGTTTTCCATTTTGTCTTTCAGTTCGGCTTCGTCGTAATTGATGTCGTATCCGTTAATTTTCATTTTCTTTTATCTCCACGGTTCTGAAACGGTAAACTTTAATTGCATTTGACCAATAGCTGGGGCTCATCCCTGCCTTCAGTTTTAAATTGTTCAAAAAATCCCTCTTGTCCGGCAGCTGCTTCCAGACCGAAGGCAAAAAAAGTCCCTGGCGGCTGCCGTCGCGAATCACCAGGCCGTCGACGCCCGCGTTCACTTTTGCCAGCAAATCTTCCTCGTTTTCGTAAGCAACCGGCTCAAAACCGGTCAGAAGCGAAACGGCAATGCCGATCTCCCCCAGTTCGCCGGCCACAACCGGCGCAAAGCGGCCGTCATGCAAGGCCGCGTTGTAAGCATTTTCGGCAACGTCCAGAGCCGTCGCCCGGCGCGGCAGCAGCGAACCGATGCACCCCCGCAGCTCACCGTTTTTTTCCAGAGTAACGAACGATGCCCCTTTGTCAAACAACGGATCCGGATAATCGTCGCGGGAAGGCTCGAAAACCCGGCCGTGCAGCACCGCTTCTTCCAGCGCGGTGCGGGCAATCCGCAACAAGTCCTTTTTATAAACGGCAGCATAATCCGCAAGCGCGGCGGTCTCGCGTTCGAGTCCGCCGGTTCCGGCAAAGACCCAGGCGCCGTAACCGACCACCCTTTCCCGGCTGCCGGCAGTGTCGCCGGAATTGATCAGCGACAGAATTTCCGGACGCAGACGCATCATCTGCGCCAAAATCAGCGCGCTGTTGATGCCGCCGGCGCCGCAGGACTGATGATAGCCGATTTCGGGCGAAACTTCTTTGATTTTGGCGGCCGTTTCCCGGTCTGCCGCCTGCGCCTCTTCGTAAGTGTAATAATGCGACAAATCCGCGGAAACCACCAACAGCGTATCGTCCCTTTGCAAATACGGCAGCAGCGCCTCGGCCGTTTCCTGCGGATTCATCGCGCCGTAAACGATCGGCACGATTTCAAAATCCGTCAGCACCTTTTGCAAAAACGGCAGCTGCACCTCCAGCGAATGCTCGTCCCGATGCGCCGCATCATTTATCCTAAAACCTTTACGCGCTGCCAGCCCGGCCGTCATTTCCCGGTCAACCGGCACTTTTCCGAGCGGCGTGACAAACCAGTCGGCCGAAGATAAAGCCAGACCGTTCACCGGCACCCGGTGCGACGGCCCGAGCAGAATAACGGTCTTAATCCGTCCGGACTGATCCCTCAGCGGACGATAGGCGCGTGCCGCCGCCGGCGCCGAATATTGATAACCGGCATGCGGCACGATCAGCATCTTCGGCATTTTTTCGTAAGCGCCGCCGGCCGCCTGCAAATAGCCGGAAACTTCACGGTCAAGCGTTTGCGGGGCGGCGGCGTAAAACAGCCCGGCCACCGCGGGATTGCGGTATTTTTCCATCGGATCGGCCTTTCGGGTATAACGGGTGATCAACTCGCTGTTGGAAGAAGTCTTTTCGCGAAAATAAAGATAATTGAGCGCCAGCAGCAGCAAAATGCCGACGCCTGCCAGCGCCAGACGCAAATAATGCGGTTTTTCGCCATCGTTTTTTTGTTTCATGCGGACAGTCTCCGGGCAGTCAACCGGCCAGCGACCGGTAAAATTGTTCAAAATCGTTAAAATAAATCACGTCCGGACTGCCGGTCCTGTCAACTTCCGGACAACCGCCGACAATCCGTACCGGCAGTGCGCCGACGGCTTCGGCGCACATGTTGTCGAGCACGCTGTCGCCGACGACCCACACGCTTTGCGGTGCAATATCGCTTTCCGCAACCAATCCCTTCAGGGCGAAGCGGGCATGATCGCCGCAGGGTTTGTCATGCGCCGCCTCATGGCCGCAGACAATACGGTCGAAAAGCGAAACGTCAAACAAAAGCGGCAGTTCAAACTCCAGCAGTCGGCGGTCTTTGTTGGTCATGATTGCGATTTTCACTCCTTTTTGCCGGAGAAAAGCAAGCGTTTCGCGCACGCCAGGAAAAGTTTTGATCATCCTCGCCACGTTGGCTTTGTAAAGTTCGGCATATTCACGGTAAGCCTCTTCCGCCCGGCTGCCAAACACCAGCGGAAAATTATCCATGAAAGACAACAGTTTGTTCTGCTTTTCGCGGGTGCTCTCCCAGTCCGGCAGCCCGTATTTTGCCATAATCCGGTTAACGGCCCACAGCCGGGGGGTACGGGTTTCCGCCAAAGTGCCGTCCCAGTCGAACACCGCCGCCTTCAGTCTGCCGGCATCCAGTTTGTCCATTTGCTCCTCCTACGTATCATTAACATGAAAATAAAACAATTTGGCAAAAATACAAGGGAAACAAACAGGCTGACGGCAGTTTTTTGCCGGCTCCGGGGTTGCCTGTACAAGGTATTGTATATCCCGTCGTTTTGTTTTATAGTGGCAGGCACCGAATCCCGTTTTGAAAGAAAAACATGATGGACAAACGCTTTACCCCTTCCTATTCTTACCGGGCGCCGCGCGAAAACGCCGCCGGAAAGCCGGTCGGCCGCGCCCTTGATTTCGTTTTTGCCGCCGGCTGGTGGTTCTTTTTCACCGAACTCGGACATGTCCTGATCACGGTGCTTGCCAAAGGCTGCTATTGCGACTTTTCTTTGCCGGAAGTTCCCTGCTCCGGCGTTTATATGGTTATGTTCGAAATTGCCGTAACCCTGGCACTGTCGGTGCCGCCTTTTATGTATTTTTTTCGCGGCACGTTCGTCGAAAAAGTGGGACTCGGCAAAAAAACGCTGATTTTGTTGTGCTCAGCCGGTATCGCTCTGCTGATTTCATGGCTGCTGCCGCTGCTTGAAGAAGGTTTTTCCTCCCTTCTTCCCGACCTTGCCGCAGTTGAATTTACCCCCTGGGCCGACGCAGACATCGTTCGTTTCGTCCGCACCCGCGGCTGACAAATCCGCCCCATTCTCCCGCGGAAACTCCCGTCCGGCAAACTGCCGTTTTATTTGACGCGGACAGTTATCCACAACCGTTGCGAGTTTTTATTGATTTTTTCGTCTGTTTATGTTATAGATTATTTCCATAATGCGGTTGGTAGGCCGTATTTATGACAAGGCGGTTTTTCCCGCCTTTTTTTGTGCCCTTTTCCGCCCTGCGGATTTGAAGGGCGCTTTTCTTCCGGCGCGGCTCCTTTCTTCGCTACATCGCTCATCAACATCGCGCCGGGAGTTTTTTATTTAACCCGCGCCGGAACTTTCCGGCGCTTTTTTCAATTTGCAAAGGAATATGAAATGAGTAGATACGAAGAAGATGACGACATCCGCACGGCTCTGTTGAATATGTACGGATTAGACAGACAGATGACTCCGCGGCCAAAAAAGGAAATGACCACGCGCGAACTTCTCGAACAGCAGCTCGCCGGCTATGATGACGACATGGAACCGAGAACGCCCAAACCACGCGTAGAGCTGAAAAGCGACGGCTCAACCTTTACCCTGTATCGGAACGGCAAACCGGTTTCTTTTTGGCCCGCTTTTGGTTCCGAAGACATTCCGGAAATGGAATTTGACGGGCAAACCCTGACAGCAATTAATAATGAAAAAACGTTAAAATCCTGGCCCGCCATGTCCGGGAAACCCGGATATCAAAGCCGTGCGGCAACAGAAATTGAAAATCACGGTCCCATCCCCGAGGGCGTTTGGCACTTAAATCCGGACGAACTGCAGACCTATTCACCGGAAAAGGAAAGCCGCAGCTGGCGAGGCCCCAACGGAGAAACACCCTGGCAGGGCGGAACACGCTCATGGGGGAATTATCGGATCAGGCTTGAACCGGACGATTTTCGCACCGACACCAAACACCGCGAAGGTTTTTATCTCCACGGCGGCGAAGTTCCCGGATCTGCCGGCTGTATTGATACAACCGACAGTATGGATGAAGTGGCAAAATTCATCCGCGCCAGCGAATATCCAATGGATATCTATGTGAACTACAAATATGACGATTGGAACAAACGAAGAAAATAAATGCCGACCAATTATTGTACATATTATTTTTTCAATTAAATTTTTATCTAAAACATTTTTTCTTCAACTTTTGATTGACAGAAATAAAATTGCACTATATCTTTTGGACAGGTTTAAGAAATTGTTTTTTTTGCCTCAAAACAGAACAAAACAGGAACATATTTTACAAAACGTCACAGAAAGAAGAAAAAATGAAAGATAAAATTATCGCTTACGGCAAAGAATATATTGACAATTTTAAACAAAACCCTCTTTCCGCAACCGCCGTATTGATAATGCAGATTACCTTTGTCCTTGGATGGGGAGTGTATTTTTACTATATTTTGGGCAACATTATTACAATTGTTATTCCCGGGCAATCGGGGCCTAAAAGCAATATTTATGTCGAATGCGCGGATATTATAATTCAGACTCTTGTATATACCTATATATTTTGCCGATTGTTTCCGAATATGTTTGCCATCAACAAAGGCTTCCGCCTAAAACTTTACGCGATTCTTATCTCTGCTGTTTTTGCCCTGATTTCGGGAGAGTTCAGCATTGCGCGTTTTATACCCCGCTTCAGCGATAACGTACCAACTGCTTTCTGGGCTGTACAAGAAGGAGAGAAAAAATGACACAAAAGACTTTACCCGCAACAAAAACGTCTTTTTCAAATTTCCATAAACACCCGGGCAGATTATCGGCTATCCTTACGTTTTATTTTCTTTTCCTATCGGAATGGGGAGTATATTATTACACTCTGTATAAAGAATTCAGCGATTATATCTTTGGAGACTTTCCCGACAAAACAAGCTTTTACATTAAGGTTATTGCTGAAAGCGGTATCTTTATAATCTACACTTACGTCGCTTATAAAATGGCAAAAGTTATGTTTGGCAATAACAGTTCCTTTACCGAAAAAACGGCCGCGTTAATGAACTCGCTTTGCTGCCTTGTTTTTTGGTCTTTTTTGTCAGAATTACTTTATTCGGCATTAGGGATCTTGTTCATCTGAACAAACATTATCTTCTGAACCTTAAGCACCGAATCAATACCAGCAATCAACTTTTGATTGACAGAAATAAAATTGTACTATATCTTTTGAACAGGTTTAAGAAATTGTTTTTTTTGCCTCAAAGCAGAACAAAACAGGAACATACTTTACAAAACGTCATTGAAAGAAGAAAAAATGAAAGATAAAATTATCGCCTACGGCAAAGAATATATTGACAATTTTAAACAAAACCCTCTTTCCGCAACCGCCATACTGACAATGCAGATTATCTTTATTCTCGGGTGGGGAACTTTTTATATGTTTTTGTGCGAAAGATACATAAAATATATAATTCCGGGCAGAACATATACAAAAAGCGCCATATACCCGGAAGCTTTTTCGCTGACAGTCATAGCCTTTGTGTTTTTGTTTTTCATTTGTAAATCTTTTAAGACTCTCTTTCTTAATAATAATCTTCTTAAACCAAAGCTCATAATTTTAGCCCTTTCGCTTTTATGTGCCATATCGGCATATCCTTTACAGTTACTGCTGATAGAAGCCGTTTCCTTTTTACCTCAAACCAGTGTCGCTTTTTGGGCCAACTGACAGATTTTAAAACTCCCAATTCAATAAACTGAAAAAATCAACTTTTGATTGACAGAAATAAAATTGTACTATATCTTTTGGACAGGTTTAAGAAATTGTTTTTTTGCCTCAAAACAGAACAAAACAGGAACATATTTTACAAAACGTCACAGAAAGAAGAAAGAAGAAAAAATGAAAGATAAAATTATCGCCTACGGCAAAGAATATATTGACAATTTTAAACAAAACCCTCTTTCCGCAACTGCCGTACTGACAATGCAGATTATCTTTGTCCTCGGATGGGGAGTTTTCTTTCTTTATCTTTTATGGTTATATTCTTCATTTGTTATTCCGGGAGTAACCAACCCCAAGGGCAACATTTATGCGGATACTTTATACACCATACTGCTTACCGCAGTTTACCCTTATTGTTGTTATAAATTCGGCAAAATGCTGTTTAGTTCTCACACTTCCCAGAAATTAAAATTATGGGCAATATTCTGCTCGCTGATTTGCGCTTTTTTGTTATTCCCGGCACACAACGGGGTTCAGCTTTTGCCTTTTTTCCGTTCAGGAACGTATACGGCCTTTTGGGCACAATGACAGAATTGTTTGATTTCCTACATAATCATAATATGGAGTTGCAGAAAAACTTTGTTTTTTCCGTGACAATTAATCAATCTTTTCATATCGCAACCTAAAGATAATCAACTTTTGACGGACGGAAAAGCTTTCGCACCGGCGGACGAACAATTTTTTCCCCGGGATAAATCAATCTCCCTTCAACGCGGAAGGCAACGATTTTTTTGTACAGTCCGGTCCAGCTTCGGGCAAGTCGTATCCCCTTTTCAAAACAGAAGGCGGCAAGGCGAAATATTTAACAATCAAGCATTGATTTTTATCTTCCGGCGCTTAATTAAAAGGTTGCAACAAGGAAAATAAAAACATGGAACATCCAATGCCCGTCGGAAAAACATTTCCGACGAACCCCAGCATCCCCCAAAAAGAAGCCCGCTCTTTCTCAATCAAAGATGAAAAAACGCCTATCATCCTGTCTCCGGATGAAATGTCGCCGGCCGGCAAAGCGGATTATGATTCCGCCAAAAACAATCAAGACAAAGAGAATCGGCAAAGCGACCGTCCGACAGGAAACGTTCGGCACCAGACGTTTTTCCCTCATTCCCGCAAGCCGGAACAAAAAGAAAAAGTTTTCCTGTCCTCCCCGGAAAAAAACAAAACCGTCGTTTGCGAAAATACGCCAGAAGAGAACGGCAGACGCTTCAGCCTGACAGGCCGTCCGAAAGCGGCGGACAAAACTCCGCAAACGCCGAAACGGTCCGTCGCGTTAAACAGCCGGGCAAATCGTTCTGTCTCATCCCTATCCGCCGCTTATACAGACAATTCAACAGACGCGGACATAAAACAAACCGTAACTTCCAGGAACCAAGATCAGAATGATGCCGCAAAACCGCACACAGGTTTAATGAACGATGACGGCGACGGACTGCCGACAAAAGAATTCACCCGCGAAAAGCCGATGATTATGCTGGCAACGGTAATCGTACAGCTGCTTTTTGTCTGCGGCTGGGGATTTTTCTATTATTTTCTTTACCGGATATATACGGTGATCATCATTCCCGGACAGACATATCAAGGCAATATATATGCCTATACAATATTTGCCGCGGTGCTGACAGTCGTTTACAGCTATTTCTTCTATAAATTCGGACAAATGATATTTGCCGCCGAAAGCAGGATCAAACCCCGGATTGTTGCCCTTGCCGGCTCGGCTTTGTGCGCGGTCATCGCCTTCCTGCTGTTTGCGGCAATTTACGAATTGCCGATTTTAAATGACAGCAGTTACAATGCCTTTTGGGCATCAGAATGACTCCCGCCGGCGAATCGGCAGACAAAAGAAAACAAAAATACCGCTTCCTTTTTATAACATGTCGGAAAATGAAAAATTTTATCCGGACAAGAATAAAAAAATGTTTATTTTTATAAAAATTCGTCTATAATAATTTATGTTTTTTAAGGTATTAAGACGAATTACAACCTATGGTTGTAAAATTGACAAATTTAGCAACTTTTAATTGACAAGCAAAATCGTTTGTATTATACAGTTTGCATAAACCGTTGCAAACTGTGGGGTTGTTATGACTGACAAAAAAACAAAATACGAACAAATTGCCGCATTTTTTACCGAAGACGATGATATTCATTTTCCGGTCTGGCTGGTTAACGCCTATAATTTGCTGCTCAATTCGGCGTTTTTGATCATATGGCTGCTTTTTTTCGGCTACCTGTTCAAACAAGTCGACGGGGCTTATATCGGCGTGTTCCGCAGTGCGGCCTCATACGGACGAAACATTTATATTTATATGGCCGTCCATTATGCACTGCTGTTTATATATCTTTGGATCGCCTGGCGTTTTTACCGGCATTACTTCCTCTGCCCGCGCAACCTGTGGCATAAGACTTTCATTCTGATCGCGTCCGTTTTTCTTTTTATCCCGGCTTTCATGCTGGCATATATTGACGTTTATTTCGTTGAGCAGCATCCGGAATGGGAAATAACCTCTTCGTTTTGGTTTGATTATTACCTTGAACACATCCGCTGACAGGATTTTGACAAGACGCTTTTTTATATCGGAGCTTATCATGAACAATAAATTCATTTCCAACAGTGTAAATTTTATTTTTGCCTTCTGCTGGCTGATCTTTTTCTCGGTTTTTGCCTTTGAAATTTTCAATTCCTTTTTCGGCAGACCGGCTTATTATATATCCAATCCCGCCAACATATTAAAACACCGACAGATTTATTTTGCGATCGTGATCGCGTACGGAATTGCGTTCGCTTTTCTTTACCGCAGTTTTTTCTTCAAACAAGCGACTCTCGCCAAACGCGCGGGACTGCTTGCCGTTTCCCTTACCATGGTTGGCGGCTGCTGGTACTATGTGCATAATTTTTTGAAATTCTACTGGTACTAAAACACTAAAGAGAAAAATAAGAAGCAAATTTAACCCGTTCCGACAAAAGCGCCTTTTCGGCGCTTTTGTTGTTTTTATACATTTCTTACGGCCCCTGTTTACCGGGAATTGAATGCTTTGGTATCGGGACAACACCGCCACACGTCTTTGATCATGGGCAAACCGTTAGCTTGGTTGCTGTTTCAGAACCATCGGTTTACCGGGGGATATCCATGACGGGTGCTAAACACTGACTCGGCAAAGAGGAACAGGAGAAGGAGTTTCTCAATTCGTCAAGGCCTCGCCTGCCGGAATCATGACAGAAAAAGCCGCCGCACATAAGCAGAAACCGCTCGGCTCCGTCATTCCGCAAGCAAATAAAATGAGCAAATTCATAGATCTCACCCAAACAACGGGAAAGAAAGAGAAATAAAGGAAACAGAGAAAAATAAAAAATGCGAAAGACTCAAAGCAGAGCATAAGATGCCGGAACAAATTCAACCCGAAAACCGGGAAAATTCAGCATAGTTGTCCGAAGGTTTCGATATAACGGTTCTATCCATAAGGAAGAACTTATCGGTATATAAGCGTAAGCTTTGCGGTATACGGAATGGCTCGACGGATTGATTATTTTGAACTTGTTTTGAATCTCACTGGGGAAAAAGAGAGAAAGGAAGAGAGAAAAAGAGAGGGAAAAACAAAGGAAAAAGGAGGAAAGAGCAAAAGAAAAAGGAAAGGAGAAAACAAGGGAAAGAGGAGTAAAACAAGAAAAAAGAGAAAAGAGAAAAGAGATAGAGGAACGGGAAGAAAAAAGAAAGAAGGAAACAAGGGAAAGAGGAGTAAAACAAGAAAAAAGGAAAGGAAATGGAAAAAAGAGGAAGGAAAGAAACAAAGAAAAAGAAAAGAAAAATGCAACATAAAAAAATAACCGATGTCAGGCAAGCGGAAATTTAATTCCGCCTTTTGTGCGAAAAAAAAATCCCAAAACCATGTGCCGGCATTCAGCCGTATCTTTTATGCTCGTGCATTTTTCAAACCGCAGCGTTAAAACCGGCGCTGTTTTGGCTGTATCGTGCAGCGTAAACTTGAGCGGCAAGCTCTGCCCGGCTGCCTGCCGCCGGTTGAAACTCAACGGCAAATTACAGACATATGCAGCCGGTCAGCCGTATCTTTTATGCTCGTGCATTTTTCAAACCGCAGCGTTAAAACCGGCGCTGTTTTGGCTGTATCGTGCAGCGTAAACTTGAGCGGCAAGCTCTGCCCGGCTGCCTGCCGCCGGTTGAAACTCAACGGCAAATTACAGACATATGCAGCCGGTCAGCCGTATCTTTTGTACTCGTGCATTTTTCGAACCGCAGCGTTAAAACCGGCATTGCCTTGGTTGTACCGTGCGGCATTGACGTAAGCTTTGAGCGTTTGTCCCCGATCCGTCAGCTGCCGGTTGAAATTCAACTGCAAATTTCGGGCATGCGCGGACAGACGGCCGACAACAAGTTCTTCCGCTTTGGCAAAATCAGGATGATGGCGGATACTGCGGGTCAAAACCGACCTGACGATTTTGCCGGCTTTGGAAATATCGGGACTATGCGTATAATAACCGGTGACATGGCCATAGAAACCGCGCTTTTTCCCTTTGTTTTCCCCCAAAACGGCGCGACCGGCCTTTTCGCTGCCGGTTTTGTGTCCGCGTTCTTCCGCCATGATGATTTTGGCACAGTTGTCCAGCATGAAGTTTTCCACGCCTTTGACCCTGGCGGCGATTTCCTCCGCCGTAACCGCCTGCGGATGTTTGCCGGACAATATCTCTCCGGCCGTTCCGTAAAAAACAACCTGCCGGACAAAATAGGGCACTTCCTTGTTTTCCGTCGTCAGCCACTCATGCATTTTCCTGATCTGATCATTTTCCTTTGACGGCGGCAGCCGACGGATGGCAACGATCTCCTCCGCCCGCATGACCAAACCGGTGTCGCCGCTCACCTCAAGCGCTGCCAGACGATCGGGGTCAATCCGGTCGAGCGCGTCGGCCGGGAGCGTCATCTGGGAAACGTCAAGACGCTGCAAATTCGGCATATGGTTAATCGGTTCCAGATCAGGATTGCCCGAACAACGCAGAAACCGGATTGATTCAAGCGATTTCGGCAGCTGCCCGAGAATATCGTTTTGCATCGGACTGTCGCCAAGAAAAAGTTCCCGCAAAGCGACATCCCGCGGCAGTGCCGAAAAATCGACAGGACCGCGCATATAGGACAGGTCCAACACTTTCAAAGATGACGAAGCATCTTTTAAAAAACGATTGTCAAAACCGTAAGCGGGACTGAGTATGCACAGTTCTTCCGCCTGCGGCAGGGTTGAAATGTCCTTATGTTTCTCATCCCAACGAAGCTCAACCTTTTTCAACAGACAATCGGACAAATCCTGTGACAAGTCGGGTTCAATGCCGTAGCCGCACACGATTCCGCGCTCGGAAGCCCGACGCAGAAAATCCGTATACTCCTCCTTTTTCCGGTGATAAAAATTGCTGTTGAGAGAAATATATTTCAAACGGCTGCCGGCGGGAAGCATATCCAAATCAAACGTGTCGGGACAGAGCAGTTCTTCGGTTTCGGGATGCAGTATCAGCAGTTCCTTTTCCGTTACGCGCCCGTGAAAATTCACTTTTTTACAATGGGGCAAACGACTGATGCCTTCAATGTTGCAGGTGCCGGAAATTGTTAACATGCCTTCAAAACGCAGGCCGGAGAAGTCCTGCATTGCCGGTTTTTCCGCTTCCGGCTCGTCCTTTAAGTAAAAAGTTCCTTCATAACTGACGCCGGGATCAAATTTATGCAAATCCGCGCAGGTCAGATAGCAGTCGTTAAAAACAACCCGTTTCAGATTTTTGCCTTTCAACCTGCTTATATGTTCGCGGGACGGCAAAAACACCACCTTTTCCGTTTGATCAGACACCGTAACGTCCTGCGGCAGAGCTCTCAGGCAAAGCGTGCGACAGGAAGGATATTCTGTCATTTCTGGCAACGCCGTAAACCGCCCCGTCACTTCAATGTTCTCAATGTTACGGCCGGGAAAACCGGAACCGTCAAACGTATTCAGCGAATCCAGATCCAGGTCGCCGTCAATTATAAAACGGCCGTTTTCGTTTTTAATCCGCGCCCTGTCGATCAGAGCAAACTTATCCAGCACTTCGGCCAAATTGCGGTTTTCCAGATATACGTCCCGGGGACGACAGTCTATTCCCTCCGCCAAATACGGCAGCGCTTCAAAACGATCGGGATTATATACGCCGAAACCGTTCCGCAAAACCATTCTTTCGCAATCCGGATACGCAAGCGGCGCACTGACGTCGTCCAGCCGATTATCCGACAAATCAAGCGTTCCCAGAACTACCGTATTTTTCATATCCGACGGCAGCCGGACAAGGCCGCGGCCGCTTAAGTCCAGGTCGGCATCAACAATCGTCTTGCCGTTTTCAACCCGGCAATGAGCAGCCGTCCATTCGCTTCCGAGCATTTTGTTCAACAATTCAAACGTTGTCAGATTTTCCACATGATGCCAGACGCCGCCTTTGATCCCTTCGGCAAACACCGGCAGCCGCCGGGCGTCAAGAACGGTTTCACCGTTCAGTTCCAGCCGGCGGACGTTCTCCCAGTCGCGGGAAAAGTCCGCTTTTGCGTCTTTGCCCAGCACAACGGTTTCGGCCCGTCCCAGATGCCGCGGCAGAATGCCGCCGGTGATCAGCAGTTTGCCGGCATTGAGCGGCACCTGATCATACAAGGCCGCGTCTTCCGCCGTTTCCAGCGTCAGGGAATCGATACGGCCGATTGCCGCCGCCTCGCGGTAATCCCTGAGGTCGACTTTGCCTTCAAAACTCAGACGGCCGACCCGGGCAACATTTTGCAACCGGATGCCCTTATAATCGCCGGCCGCAAGCTTCAGACTCTCCAGTTCCGTTCCCGGCTGCAAATCAAACAGGTCGACTTCCCGTCTGTTAACGTCTTTTACATAACCGATGCGTTCTTTTTCCGAATTGGGAATCGGCATGTCAAGCGACTGCACAAAATCGCGCACGTCGGCCACATAACGGTTTTTGACCGCCAGGTTGGAGTTGCCTTTGATTTGCGCCAGGCGGCCGTTTTCTATCGAAATCGTACAGTGCGGCACCAACACGCCGTCCTCGTTCGGGCCGCGCAGCGAATAAAAATGCCAGCCTTCGGTGCCGATACGGTCGTTATATCCCCCGCGGCCGACGCAGTGCCCCATCTCGTCGGATTCGTATTTCAGCGAAACATGATGAAGCAGTTTTCCGTTTTCGTCATAAACCGGACTCGGCAGCATTTCGACCATCGAATAGCCGTCGGGATACTCTTTTATCACCCTGATGCCGGTGCGGCTTTCCTCTCGGCGGCGGGCAAGCTCCTTGTTTTTCTTTTCCCGCTCGGCCTTCTCCGCATTGAACGCGTTATGACACTCCTCAATCAGTTCAAAATCTATTTCTTCCGGTTCCCTCGACAACAGCCTTTTGGCATCCATCAGCACAATGTTGTTGACGTCGGCGGCACGGGTAATTTTCCCGCCAAGCTCGCGGGTGCGTTCGAAAATATAATCGGCGCCGGAGCGGATTTTGTCGCCGAGGGGACTTTCGCGCAATTCGTCGGCGTCAAGCACCAGTCGTCCCTGCCGGTTAAAAGAAAAGGCAACGCCGTATTTTGCCAGCGTCTGCGGCGAAAGCAGCGGCTTGAACAGCAGCTGGCTGCCGGCATAGGCCTTGATTTCGCTGTCAAGATAAGCAAAACGGTTGGCCGGCGGCGTTTTCAGGCTCTCAATCTCAGCATTCAGCTTTTTGATTTCTTCGCCGAGCGTTCTTTTTTGTTCCGGCGCAGCCTGTCTGATCTCTGACGAAAGCTCTCCGATCCGCCGTTTTATCTCCTTGATGCGGACGGCGCCGGCGGCCCTGAATTCGGCTTCGGCCTTTTTGCGGTCGGCTTCCGCCGCGGCCAACTCCCGTTCATAACGCTCTTCGGTTTCCTTTGAACCTTTCAGGACAATCGACCGCAGCGCCTGCCCCAACAATACCTGATTACTCATATTTTCCCCCGCAAAATCCGTCTTTGGCCGTTTTCTTAATTATATACGGCTTCGTTTTTTTGTCAATTTTTCATCGGAAACTTTTGTATCCTGCGGAAAAATTTCTCCTCCCGGTCCGGCCGAAGGAGAAAGATTGCAAAACAAAACCCTGGAAACCCGGGGTTTTGCCTTTATGCGTCTATTTTTTGCCGCCGATGAACTTTTTGCCCATCATGTAAGGCTGCAGCTTTTCCGGAATGCGAACCGAGCCGTCGGCCTGCTGATGATTTTCCAGGAACGGCACCAGCGCCCGCGGGGTGGCAATGCCGGTATTGTTCAGCGTATGCACGAATTTGACTCTGCCGTCGGCGTTGTCGCGATAACGCAGGTTGGTACGGCGGGCCTGCCAGTCGGTAATGTTGGAACAGCTGTGGGTTTCGCGATAGCAGTTCTGGCTCGGCACCCAGGCCTCAAGGTCATATTGGCGGTATTTGGGCGCACCCATGTCGCCGGTGCAGACTTCCAGCACCTGATAAGGCAATTCCAGATCCTGCAAAACCTCTTCGGAAATCTGCAGCAGTTTCTGATGCCACTTTTCGCTTTCGTTAACGTCGTTTTTGCAGATAACGAACTGTTCCGTCTTCATAAACTGGTGAACCCTGGTCAGCCCGCGGGTATCTTTGCCGGCGGCACCGGCCTCGCGGCGGAAGCAGGGAGAAAAGCCGGCATAAAGAATCGGCAGTTCGTTTTCGGGAATGATTTCGTCGGCTCTGAGTGAGTTCAAAATCAGTTCGGCCGTTCCCGACAAATAAAGGTCGTCTTCGGGCATGTAATAAATTTCATCACGGGCAAACGGCAGATATCCCTGGCCGTAAAGCGGCTTTTCCTTGGACAACGAAGGCACGGTAATTACGCGGAAGCCGTTTTCCGCCAGCTTGTCCATTACCAGCAGATGAATCGCCAGTTCCAGCCGCGCCAGCTCTCCGGTAATGGCATAGGTGCGGGAACCGCAGACTTTGGTGATCCGTTCCATTTCGCTCCAGCCGTTTAATTCCATCAGTTCGACATGGTCGCGGGGCGTGAAGTCAAACTTTGTCGGCTCGCCCACGCGGCGGCGAACCACGTTTTCGCTGTCGTCGGCGCCGACCGGGCTTTCCGGGCTCGGCAGGTTGGGCATGCGCCACATGATATCGTCAAACTTTTTCTGTTCAACCGCCAGTTTTTCCAGTTCAACCTTCAGTTCTTCGCCGAGGGCTTTGCTTTTGGCGATGATTGCCGGACGTTCTTCCGCGGAAGCGGATTTGATCGAATTGCTCAGCCGGTTCTTTTCTTCGGCCAACGCCTGGGAGGAGGTTTTCAGCTTGTTGATGTCCAAATGCAGGGCGATCAGGGCGGGGATGTCGACGGACAAACCTTTTTTGGCAATGCCTTCTTCCACCAGTTTCTGATTTTCGATAATGAATTTTATATCCAGCATTTCACATGTCCTTAGTTTTTTGATTGATTTATAAACGCGGACAGAGTATCAATTTTACAAATAAATACAATAAAAATTTTAAGAGGACCGACAAAAAATGTTTGAAGACAAAAAAGTTTTAACCGGTGTGAAGCCGACCGGAACACCGCATCTCGGCAACTATCTCGGCGCCATCAAACCGGCCATCCGGCTGGGACATCAGGCGCTTGACGCCGACGGAAAGCATTACATGTTCATTGCCGATTATCATGCCATCAACGCGGAGAAAGACCCGGCGGTCTTAAACCAGAAACTCAAAGAGATCGCCTGCATCTACCTGGCAGCCGGCCTCGACCCTTCCCGTTCGGTTTTCTATCGTCAGTCGGACATTGCGGAAATTCCGGAAATCACCACCATCCTGTATGCCTATACGCCAAAAGGCTTTATGAACAAGGCGCACGCCTACAAAGCCGCGGTCGACCGCAACCGCGAAGCCGGCAAACCCGATGACGACGGCATCAACATGGGACTCTACACCTACCCCACGCTGATGGCCGCCGACATCCTTGCTTATGACACTGATATCGTGCCGGTCGGCAAGGATCAGGTGCAGCACGTGGAAATCGCCCGCGACATCGCCGGCGCCATCAATGCCCATTACAACAAGCAATTGTTGGTGCTGCCGGAATATTCGATCGACGAAAACGTGGCGGTCGTTCCCGGCATCGACGGCCGCAAGATGAGCAAATCCTACGGTAACGTAATCCCGTTGTTTGAAGACGACAAGGCAATCAAGAAAGCCGTTTTTTCAATCAAAACCGACTCCCGGCCGATGGAAGAACCCAAAAATCCGGATGAAATTCTGGTTTATGAAATTTACAAATCCATCGCTTCCCCCGAACAACTGCGGGAAATGGGCGACGGCCTGCGGCAGGGCAGACTCGGCTACGGCCACATCAAAAACATGCTGCTTGACGCCGTTGTCAGCGAGATAAGAGACGCCCGGGAAAAATACAACTACTACATGGCTCACTACGATGAGGTGGAAGGCATGCTGGAAGAAGGCGCCGCCAAAGCGCGACCGGTCGCCCGCGCCACCCTCAAACGCCTCAAAGACGCCGTTTTCGGCAGATAACCGGAAAAATTCCGCCAACGGAAAAGCTCCCGCAAAATCTGCGGGAGCTTTTTCTTACGCCGGCATTCAACGGATAAAATTGGTACGGATTTTCTCTTCCGGTTCCGGCCGGGAAAGACCGGACTTCCGGCCGGCTTCAATCGATTTTAACAGCCATGACATCTCGTGCCCCAAAATGCGCATGATCTGCACGCCTTCCTTATCCTGCCAGACTTCTTCCGGCTTGTTGCCGTGCACCATGTTCCAGTAACAGCTGCTGACAACCGGCATACGGCTGATCATGAAATATTTGTTGATGACATCAAGGTTGGCGGTGGTGCCCGCCCGGCGGGCGGAAACGACGGCGGCACCGGGTTTGCCGGCAAAAACGGACGAACCGGCATAAAACACCCGGTCAAGAACCGACAGGATCCGGCCGCTTGAATGCGCATAAAACGTCGGCGAACCAAAAACGAAACCGTCGGCCTGCTCCGCTTTCTCCAAAATGCGGTTGACAATGTCGTCGTCAAACACGCAACGGTTGTTCAGCTTCCGGCAGGCGCCGCAGCCGATGCAGTCCTGCACGGCGCGGTTGCCGAGCCAGACGGTTTCGCTTTCGACGCCGTCTTCCGCCAACGCGCCGGAAACGATTTTCAAAGCCGTGTCGGTGCAGCCGTGTTCGTTGGGGCTGCCGTTTATCATCAATACCTTCATTTTTTTCTCCGTTTGCATTTTCCGACCGTACTTTTATTTATTCCGCCGGACGGATTTTTCAATTGCCCGGTATGATAAACCGTTTATAATGCCGCCGTCAACAGGAGGAGAGCAGAAAATGGAAACGACGGAAAAAATACTGAAACTGGCGGCCGAAAACCGGCAACAGGCCTTTCGCGTCATTGAGCAAAGCAACGTCATCGGCTGCTGGCAAAGCGTCGGCGCCAGAATCAACCTGATCGGTTCGCTCAAAACCGGCCTGTTGATGAAACACCGGGACATAGATTTTCATGTTTACACATCGCGACTCAATGTGGACGAAAGCTTTCGGGCAATGACGCGGCTGGCGGAAAATCCGCGAATCGTCAAAACGGAATACGTCAACCTGACAGCAGAAGAAGACGCCTGTCTGGAATGGCACGCATGGTATCAAAGTGATGACGGAAACACCTGGCAGATTGACATGATCCATATGGCGGAGGGCTGCCGCTGGGACGGTTACTTTGAAAAATTTGCCGACCGGATCAATGCCGCCGCCGGCGCCGAAGAAAGAAAAACCATCCTGCGGCTGAAATACGAAACGCCGGACGACGCAAAGATTGCCGGCATAGAATATTATATGGCGGTTCTTCGCGACGGGATCGAAAACTACGATGATTTTGTCAGATGGCGGCAACAGCAAAAAACGGACGGCATCATTGAGTGGATGCCGGAAGCGGCAAAATAATCCCCCGCCCGAAATTTTGGTTTGCTTTTTACCCGCCGCTTATATAACATTTGATGTGTCAGAAATGACACTTTACAAAAACTAACAAAAAGGACTACAAATATGAAAAAATTAGCTCTCGTCGTCGTACTGCTGGCCTTGTCCGCCTGCACCGGCACCCGCGGAACCATCGGCAGCCAAAGAGTTTGCACCAACGATTACCTGCTTGGCGTCATCTCCCTTTCCGAGCTGGTCAGCCCCTGCGGCAAATAAATTCGCCCGCTTTTAACAAAAATGTCCTTCCGTTAAAGAAGGACATTTTTGTTTTGCCGAAAAAAACGCCGCCGATTCTTTCAAAATATAAGACACTTCTAATTTGTTATTTTTTGCAATATCATTTAATAGTAGACTAAATATCTAAAACTTTTCACCTTTTCGGTTTGCGGCAACCTTTTTGTCAATTTTCGATTTACTTTTGCGTAATATATTCTATAATGAAAACAGAATACCAAATTATTAAGCCATATGAGAAATTATTTTTCAGTTTTAGCTGCAGCCATGTGCTTTTCAGCTATGAGTGTATCCGCGCAAAGCGCAAGTGAGAACAATTATTGGGCAGACGATGCAATCAAAGCGAGCGCTATTGTCTATGCCGGAGCAAACGTTCTGGAACCCGCGCCAATCTATGGTGCCGCGATCGGACTTAACTGTTACTTTCTGAGAGCAGAGTTTGAAATCGGCGGCAGCTGGATTGATCCGGGGGCTTCTTTCTCGCGCAAACAAATGCTGTACTTCAGCCCGTCTTTCGGTCTGGCTCATACTTTCCAAAAGAAATATGAGGTTTACCTCATGAGTTCCTGGATAAATTGGGGCAGTACGGTGTTGGAAGGGGCAGACAACAACCATTGCGGGCATGACGTCTTTGAAAAAGACCTGTTCCACTGGCGTCTCAAAGCCGGAACCAACATTGCGATCAGCAAAAGACTGTTCGTCAATGTAGATGTCAGCTATATGTTCCCCAAATCCAATACGGGGGGGGGGTATATATATTATGACAATCTTTCTGTTCGCGCGGGTATCGGTTATCGTTTCTGATAAAACGTCCCGCCGACGGATACAAAAAAAGGATGCTGCTTAATGCCGCATCCTTTTTTTTATTTTGCCTCACCTGACAGAAATGTATTTTTTCAGAGCTTTTTACGAGCCGTCAGACCATGGATTTTTTATTATGACAGCCCACGCAATCTATAAACTTTATAAAAACGACCGTCATTGTCAGGTTATCGGCATCGGCAAACATTCCGAAAACTTGGAAGACATGTTCATTTGTAAAGCTTCATACGCCCCGTCGATTTCTCCGAAGGGCAAATTTGGTGCAGACCGGACAAAATACGGGAAGAAACAAAAAGACGGAAAACCGCAGCTTTAAAATAATTAAATAAAAAACGGTATTCAAAAAGCTGCGTTTATATCAATTGAGCCTTTATTTCATTAAAAGCTCCCTGCCGTCCCTAAGAAAAAAATGCTGCTACCGGCGCAATCATCCAACTTGCCCGGCTAAGAGCCGACGTAAAACCGAGCCGAGTTGCGCAAGTCGAAAGAAAATTTTTACGATTTGATTTTTCTTTGCCAATCATCTGTTTTTCCGCCTATTTGCATCCTCAAAAGCGTTTGACGTTTTTAAAAATATTTCAAACGATTGACTTAATTTTAAGATTGTGCTATGATTATTTTATAATTTCGGAGAATGTTCCGGCTGCCACTGTGCCAACATCGCCGGAAAAGCTTCGTTCAAAATGAAAAACAAAAACCAATGAAAGGCACCGAAGCGCAAACCTTTAAAAACCACCGCCCGGCTGCCGGAAAGGAAAAACCAATGAAAGGCACCGAGGCGCAAACCGTTAAAAACCGCCGCCCGGCTGTCGGAAAGGAAAAACCAATGAAAAACACCAAGGCCAAGCTGTTAAAAACCGCCGCCCGACTGTTTGCCAGCCGCGGCACGGAAGGCGTTTCCACCCGCGAACTGGCCGGGCAGGCAGGCGTAAACCTGTGCGCCATCAGCTATTATTTCGGTTCCAAACAAAAACTGTACGAGGCGGTGATCGACGAAGTGATTGACACCGTCAGACAAAACCTGTTGTCGGTGCCGGGAAACGGGGCACCGGCCGCGGACAATCCCCGGGAAAACGTCAAAACCGTCATCGGCCGTTTCTTCGATTTTCTGTGCGGCGACAAAATTTCCGACGTGCAGGCCCGGCTGATGATCAACGAAATCATCAGTCCGTCGTCCGTTTACGACAAAATTTACCAAAACATTCTGGAGCCGGCGCACCGGCAGATTTCCCGACTGGCGGCACAGGAAACAGGCGCGGACGAAAACAGCCCGCAGGTGCTTATCCTGACCCATACCCTGTTCGGCCAGGCGGTGATGTTCCGCATCCACAAGGAAGCCCTGCTGCGGCGGATGAAAATCAAACAGTATACGCCGGAACTGCTGAATGAGATAAAAAAACACATTGAGGAAAACTGCGACGCCATATTGGAACAGGCAAGGAGGCAAAAATGAAAAAGATTCCGACAATTCTGATTGCTGCCGCCGCAGCGGTCGCCGCCTTTTTCCTGCTGACTGCCGGCAAAAAAGACGATGACGGCGTGATCACTCTTTACGGCAACGTTGACATCCGCCAGGTAGACATGAGCTTCCGGGTACCGGGAACGTTAAAGGAAATGTTTTTTGAAGAAGGCGAACGGGTCCAAAAAGGCGATCTGCTGGCCGCGCTCGACGACGAAGACTATCGCCGGACATACGAAAAGTCGCTGGCGGAAATCAAACGATGCGAAGCACAGCTGAGGGAAGCGGTTTCGCTGCTTGAAACCAACCTGCCCCTGTGCAAGCAGAAAATTTCTTCCGAACGAAGCTGCATTTCCTATGCCAACGCCCGCGACGAAGCGGCCGCCGCCGTCGAAGCGGCCAAAAGCGCCGGACGTTATGAAAAGAACCAGCTTGAATACACCAAAATATACGCGCCGGCAGACGGCATCGTCAGTTCCCGTATTCAGGAGCCCGGCGCTACCGTTTCCGCCGGACAGCCGGTTTATACCGTAACCAAAACCGAACCTTTGTGGATCCGCGTTTACCTGCCGGAACCCAAGCTCGGCCGCGTAGATTACGGCAGCAAGGCAGTCATCGTCACCGACGGCATCGACCCGGCAACCGGTGAAAGAAAACATTACCGCGGACATGTCGGCTACATTTCCCCGGTGGCGGAATTTACCCCCAAAACCGTACAGACGGAAGAACTGCGAACCGATCTGGTTTACCGCCTCAACATCTATGTCGACGATGCCGACCGTTTTTTGAAACAGGGAATGCCGACGACGGTAAAAATTTATGCCGAACACGCGGAGAAAAGCGATGACGGCGAAAAACTGCATTGAAACAAAGGATCTGGTCAAGACTTTCGCCGGCGGCAAAACGACTGCCGTCGATCATCTGTCGCTGACGATTGAAAAAGGGCAGACGGTCGGTCTGATCGGCGCCGACGGCGCCGGCAAAACCACCCTTCTCCGGCTGATCGGAGGACTGCTGCTGCCGGACGCCGGCAGCCTTTCCGTCTGCGGGCTGGATCCGGTGAAGGACAAGGCACGGCTTTCCGCCAAAATCGGTTACATGCCGCAAAAGTTCGGCCTTTACGAAGACCTGACGGTGCGGGAAAATCTGGAGTTTTACGCCGATTTGAAAAACATCGGCCGCGATTTTTCCGCAATGCTTGCCTTTGCCGGTCTCAGCGCCTTTCAGGAACGGCTTGCGGGAAAGCTTTCCGGCGGCATGAAACAAAAGCTGGGACTGGTCTGCGCGCTGGCCGGCAGCCCCGAACTGATCCTGCTTGACGAACCTTCGGTCGGGGTCGATCCAGTTTCCCGCCGGGAACTTTTAAAAATGGTTAAAAGCGCGGCCGGCGGCAAGGCAACGGTGTTGTGGTCCACCGCCTATATGGACGAAGCCCACGGATTTGACACCGTGATCGTTATTGACAAAGGGCGGATCATTTATCAGGGACGGCCCGGCGACCTGGCGCCCGACAGCCGCCGTTTCGAAGAAAAGGTAATCGAGCTGACGGGCGGCTATGAGCAAAAGGAATCGCCGGTCGCCGCAAACTTTTCGATGCCGCCGGCAAAATGCGAATACACGGTCGAAGCGCTTGATCTGGTCAAACGTTACGGCGATTTTTACGCGGTGAAAAACAACACCTTTCATATCCGCAAAGGTGAAATTTTCGGTCTGCTCGGTCCCAACGGCGCCGGCAAATCGACTTCTTTCAAAATGATGTGCGGCCTGGCCAAACCCACGTCCGGCACCGCCCGCATCATGGGAACGGACATCGTCCGGAACGCTTCGGCGGCGCGCGCCCATCTCGGTTACATGGCACAGAAGTTTTCGCTTTACCCGAACTTGAGCGTTCGCCAGAATCTTGAATTTTTTGCCGGCGCCTACGGACTTTTCGGCCGGGAGGGAAAGGAAGCGGTTGAACGAATGACCGAAATTTTCGGCTTTGCGCGTTATCTTGACAGCGACGCCAGCGAACTGCCGCTCGGCTACAAACAGCGGCTGTCGCTGGCCTGCGCCGTCATGCATAACCCGCCGGTGCTGTTTCTCGACGAACCGACTTCGGGCGTTGACGTCATCACCCGGCGCGAATTTTGGAATCATATCGTTTCGCTTGCCCGCAAAGGCGTCACCGTATTGATCACCACTCACTTTATGGACGAGGCCGAATTCTGCGACCGTATCAGCCTGTTTTACCGCGGCCGGACCATTGCCACCGGCACCCCGGCGGAACTGAAAAACGAAACCGGCGCCCGCACGCTGGAAGAAGCCTTCGTCAACATCATTTTGCAACAGGGGGAACAAACCGCATGAGTATTACCCTTGCATTTATCAAAAAGGAATTTTTGCAGATTATCCGCGACCCCTCCAGCCTGATCATCGCCTTTGTGCTGCCGACATTGCTGCTGTTTATTTACGCCTACGGCATCAACCTCGATTTTGCCAACGTCCGGCTGGGCATCAAAAACGACGACGGCAGCCCGGCAACCGAGGAACTGGCCGGCGCCTTCGGACAAAACCGTTTTATTACCGCCGTACGCTACGACGACAGAAAACAAATGCAGGCCGACCTTACCCGCGCAAAAATTCAGGGCGCGCTTACCATTCCGTCGGATTTCACGCGGCGGCTGGCGGCCGGTAAAGACGCCTCCCTGCAGCTTATTACCGACGGCGCCAACATCAATCAGGTGAGCCATACGCAAAACTACGTCAATCAAATTGTTTCCGGCTGGCTGCAAAAAAGCGGATTTGCCACGGCGGCTTCTCCCGCCGTCGAGGTGCAGGCACGCTATCGGTACAATCAGAACGCCGACGGACGACGGGCGCTGGTGCCGAGTTCGCTGGCCGTTACCATGACGCTGATCGGCATTCTGCTGACCGCGCTGGTCGTTTCCCGCGAATGGGAACGAGGCACCATGGAAGCGCTGCTTGCTGCCAACATTCGTCCGATTCATATTGTCATCGGCAAATATGTTCCTTATTTTGTCGTCGGCATGTTGTCGCTTACGTTCAGCATGTTTGTCATTATCTTTGTCTTCGGCCTGCCGTTTGGCGGCAGCTATTGGGTGCTTTTTATCGTCAGCGCTTTGTTTTTGTACGCTTCGCTCGGCATCGGGCTGATCATATCCAGCCTTCTGCGCGACCAGCTGCTGGCCAGCATGGCCTCGCTGATCATCGGCTTTCTGCCGGCGCTGATGATGTCCGGCGTTGTCTTTCCGATCCTTTCAATGCCGCCGTTTTTCCGCTGGCTGACCAAGCTGCTGCCGCCGACTCATTACGTCAGCTTCATCAAAAGCGAATTTCTGGCCGGCACCATTTGGCAAAACGCGCTGACCAGTTCGCTGTTTCTGCTGCTGCTCGGATTTTTGTTTTCGCTGCTGGTTTACAAAAAAACCGCAAGGAGGCTTGATGACTGAACGCATCTCCCGCCTGTGGGCGCTGATCAAAAAAGAATTTCTGACCATCTTGCGTGACCCCAAAAGCCGCATCATTATCATTGCCCCGCCGCTCATCCAGCTGGCGCTGTTTGCCAACATCCTGACCATGGAAACAAAAAACGCCGACATTGCGGTGATCGACGCTTCAAACACGCTGGAATCGCGGGAATTCGTCGCCGGTATTGAGAATTCCCGCTGGTTCGGCCGCGTCATCCGTTCCGACAACCTCCGGCAGGCGCGCGAGAATCTGAAAAACGAAAAGATCCACGGCATTCTCGTCATCCGGCAGGACTTTGCCCGCCGACTGAAAAAAGGACAAAACGCCGACGTCCTGCTGATTTTGGACGGCCGGACGCCGACGACGGCCACCGGCTTAAACGGCTATGTCACGCAGATTGCCGCCGCCTTCTCGCAAAAGTTCGCCGCCCGGACGGGCGTCGCCGGCGCTTCGGTTGTGACGGCAGCCCGCAGCTGGTTTAACCCGAACGCGGTTTACCAGTGGTATCTGGTGATTTCGCTGATCGTGATTCTGGCGCTCGTCATTACCCTGATGCTGACTTCGCTGTCGGTGGCCAGAGAACGGGAGCTGGGCACTTTTGAACAGTTGATCGTCAGCCCGTATACGGCCTTTGAAATCCTCGTCGGCAAGACCGTGCCGCCGCTTTTCATCGCGCTGATCCTGCAATCGGCCATGACGCTGGCCGCCGTTTTCTTTTTCGCCATTCCGTTTACCGGCTCGTTCTTCCTTTTCATTTTCTCTTCTTTTATCGCCCTGCTTTCTTTTGTCGGCGTCGGACTGTTCATTTCTTCCGTCTGCGCCAACCAGCAGCAGGCGATACTCGGGGCGTTTGCTTTCATGATGCCGGCCATTTTGCTTTCCGGCTTCGTGTCGCCGGTTGAAGACATGCCGGCGTTTTTGCAATATCTGACTTACGCCAATCCGATCCGCTTTTTCATCAAAATCGGCAACGGATTGTTTCTTAAAGATGTCGGCGTCACCGACATCTGGCCGGAACTGGTGCCGTTATCCGTCATTGCTGCCGTCACCCTCGGCTTTGCCGCCATGACATTCAAACGCAATCTGGAATAACCCCGCCATTGTTTTTAGAAGTCAAACCTTTATATCATCCGAAACATGATTATATGATTTTTGTCATTATTTACATAACGAAAGGGAAATATCATGAAATATTGGATTCTCGGACTGTCACTGATGGTTATGGCCTGTTCCCACAGCGTTGACGTCAAAGACCAGGCCAGTTACAAATGCGGAGACCAGATCATCCGGGTAACGGTCTTAAACGACAACTCCATGATCGTACGCGCCAACGGCATCGATCATGTACTGACCAAAGTCGCCTCGCCGGCGGGTGAAAAATACGAAGACGCGGTATCGCAGGTTTCCTTTACCAAACAGGACGGCGAATTCTATCTCGGCATGCAGGGCCGCAACTACCCGCTCTGTCTGAAAATCAAGTAGCCGCCGGACGATCCGGCAAACAAAAAAAACTCCCGCCGAAGCCGCGGGAGTTTTTTAAAAACCGTTTCGTCGACCGCGCCCGTATCGGAACATTCAGTCGCCGTAACGGTCAAACAGTCTTTTCAGCTCCTCTATTTTCTCTTCCCTGACCGCTTCGTCGGCAAAAGAACGGGCGACGCAATGCCGGAGATGCTTTTGCAGAATATTGCCTTCCACCGCCTTGACAGCAGAACGCACCGCCCGCAGCTGGCTGAGGATATCGGGACAATAGCGCCCGTCTTCGATCATTTTTTTTATGCCTTCGATCTGCCCGGCAATGCGATTTAAGCGCGGAATGTTTTCCAGATGGCTCGGATTATGTTCTTCCATTGTTTTCCCCTTTTCAAAGGTTGACGCTGCCGGCAAGAATAACCGCTTTTATCCCAAAAGTACAGCCGGAACGAAAAAAAACGTTCCGGCAGAGTTTATTTGCTCCCGCAGGCACAGTCATCGCCGCATTTGTTTTCCGGCGTGCACTGGCAGTTATCGCCGCAGGAACAGTCTTTACCGCAGCGGCACTCTTCGCCGCAGCGGCAATCGTCGCCGCATTGACAGTTTTCGCAGGTACAGTTCGGGTTTTTACATTTGCTCATTGTTTCTTTTCTCCTTTTAATACCCTATACGGGTATTCTGTTTATATACCCCATAAGGGTATTTGTCAAGTTAAAACATTCTGCAGACTATCGTAAACGGTTATAGACAACGGCGGAAATTTCCGCGGCAAGAGCCGCATTTTCCCGGTCAGACATCCGGGAATCGGAAACCATCACCGCGATATAATATGTCCGGCCGTCCGGCAAAATCACAAAACCGGCGTCATTGTCGGCAATTTTTATTCCTTCAGCCGTTCGCGAAGACGAGCCTGTCTTATGCCCGAAAACCGTTCCCTGCGGCAGCCCCGCTTTTAACTTATCGCCGCCGGTTACTGTTGCCGTCATTATCTTATCGAAAAATTTGCGGTTTTCCGGCGTCAGAATATCGCCTTCGCGCACGGTTTTTAAAAATCGGACAACATCTGCCGGCGAAGCGCGGTTGACATATTGTTTGGCAATGTCAGTATTCATTTCCTTTTCATTGGCGGAAACTTCAATCTCCCCAAATCCGAGACGTTTTAAATAAGCCTGCATCTGCTCCGTTCCTCCGGTGTATGCCAGCAAAATGTCGGCCGCATTATTATCGCTTTCGGCAACCATATATTCCAACAGACGGGCAACGCTTATCCCGTAAGGATAAGTTCGCCGTTCGTCACGCATCGGGCTGTAGGTTCGTTCGTCAATCATGCTGCGGGTAATCGTTAATTCTACTTTGTCCGGATCAGCGTTCGCACGCTCCAGTTCGTCGAGAACCCGTACAGCAATAAAAAGCTTGAATACGCTCAACAGGGGATATTTTCCTTCCTCATAAACAAAAGAACGAGAACCGGCAATAACGGCCGCCCCGACCCGGCAATCTTTGCCGGCAGCAAGTCGGTCCAGCCGATAAACAAGCGAGCTGAAATAAAATCCGGCAGCCGCGGCACAGATCAATACCATCAAACCAACAGCCGTATAAAGTTTTTTATTCTTCATCATTTTTACTTTTTAGCATAAAATCATTTAATAAAAAATGAAGCGGGCGTCATCGATAAAACATACTGTTATTGCCGCAACCTAAAGGCACTTTTGCTCCGCAACCATTAAAAACTTTTTCAAACTGCGACATAAACGTTTGAGCCGTATATACCACCGTTACCGGTTATTTTCAAAAGATACATCAAAAAAATGACAAAAAACTTCTAGTAATAAAATATTTAGATTATTTTTACAACCAAAAGCAGTTATTGTTAAAAAATGAGAAATATAACTTTTGATTACCAAAAATTGTATATTGTTAATTGTCTGCACAAAACAAAAAAACAAATATTAGTTGAGAGAAAACAGCATTTCAATTTTCTATTTATAAATGCATTATAATATATTTACGACTTTTGATGGATTCACACACCACATTAACAACTAAAATATGTTTCCTTTCTAATTTTGCTATTAATAATGTTAAGGTTGTTTTTATAACATAAGGTTGTATTTTTTGCTTGCCTTTTCTAAATTATTATGAAACCATACAATTATTATTTGTGATTTTGTGTCCGAGAGTTATATGTACTTGTATTTCATAACAAAATCGCATCTTATAAATTACAATTGTTGGGAGATTATGTATGAAACCTGTACTGCCGGAAAAAAACACAACTAAACTTCCTAAAAGATATTGGTTCACTCTTATCTTTATGTTGTTTATCACTATATTGTCAGGAATATATGTATATACTCCAACTCCTCCCAGAGCCGAAGACAACATTATTTTATTGATATCCGCAACCCTTTTTACAGCCTTTGTATTCTTATACTGGTTATTAATTCGTTCTTTCAACAATTATCGGCAGAAATTAAATATTATAAAAATTCACATAATTACTTTTTATATGACATTAATGTTTTTCCTCTTACATATATATAAACTGGCAGAATTGGCGAAAGACTTTGCTCCTATTGCCGCCCCGAAAAAATATTATATAGCTTATTTAATTATCGGAACTTTCTGCATGAATTATTTCATTCTAATTTCAACATTTATCATCTTTAGCACTTTCTACCTAATTTTTGGCAAAAAAGCAAAAAATATTCAAATATCAATGCCGCCTCTAACTCAATTCATAATTTACTGGGGAATAGCTCTCATTATTAATTTTCCTCCTCTGGTCGCATATCTTGTGGTCATCAGCAGCGTTGCATCTTAATAAATATAACAAAGGAATTTTCACATTTAAAGACTTTCTAACACAACGAATTGCAATTAGTGCTATATTCACAAAATCTCCTGCTATCATTCCTCTTACAACTACCACTAGAAAGAAATAATATGTACAAAGATCTCATTCAAAAATCCAAATTAAATTTTTATGTTCTCGCTTATTTATTTATAATTGCTTTTACAATATGGGTAAGTAATTCAGCTTATGCTTTTTACCGCAAATATATAGAAACTATCAATACCCAAGAGACTTTAATGTTTTTATATATTTATAGAAGTGATAATGTTGAATTCATATGGAAACTTTTTTTATTGTTCCTTTTTGATGGTTTTATTGTATTTTATTTAATTAGGAAAATAAGCATTAATCAATTTTACGAGTATATTTTAAATTTTATCGTACTTTTTATTTCCATTAATTTAGCCGACATTTACACTCCTCATAAGCTATATTCTTTCCTGCAAAATTCATTTCTTTTTCCCGTATACGCTTTATTCATATTAATTTTCAATAGCGATTATGCTGTACAAAATTATTCTTTCTGGGGATGTTGGATAATTCTGTTACTTCCATTTTATAAAAAAATACATAAAAGACAACCGATATCAAAAAATAACAAAATTATTATATCTTTATTGCTTTTGTTTAATCTTATTATTTTTTATGCAATTTTTCCCCAATTTTGGGTTAACCTTCCTTAACTATTGCAAAATGGCTTGGAACGAAGTCAAAGTTTGGCAGGATAAAAACTTTAACGCCAATTATTCAAATATAAAACCGGCGAATCCTGTTTTCGCTTAATATAAGAATTTACAAATATTCACTATCTTAAATAGAAAAAATACGTCTCAGCCACAACTAAAACCTGTTTTTATATTCCGACGGTAATTTTTAATTCTATTTTTGATTGTTTTAAGTTCTTATTTAAAAATACAGTTGTATTTTTCGCTTGCTTTTTCTCGTCTAAAGTGAAAATATACAATTATTATTTGTGAAACGCTTTTATACAACTAATAATCTTTTAATATATGGAAAAATACATATGGATACTTCTCAAATCATCTCCGGTCTCACGGAACATTTTATTAACGATGTTAAAATTTCACACCTGTTGGCAGAAAACAATCCTTTCAAAAAGTTTATGTATCATTTGGAAAATAAAACAAAACACGGTTGGGGATACAAAAGCTTCTGCATATTATGTTTATTATACGGCATCAGCACACAAATTTTTGTATTTTTCAATGGCAACCAATATGCATGGGCTATGTTGCCATTAACTCTTTCACTATGCTGCTATATCGGATTAAATTATCACCACGTAGTCTTTCAAAGTAAAGAAAATATCGAAAAAAGAATAAAAAATGCATATTGGCAAATATTTTTTATTTTATACAGCAGCGTAATTTTGGGAATTTTAATAATAAATTATACCATTTCTTCTGATAACGATATCTGGAATATAAAATTTTCTTCCGACAACTTTTTTTTCATTTATTCCATTATAATCGGTTTTCTCCTTCACCTTATCTTTTTATATAATAATATCTTTATCTTATATATCAGAACAACTTTATATATTTCAATAACTAGAGAAAAAACGAACTATTTTTTAATTTCATTTATTTTATTTCCTTTGATTAGCATAGTTCTTATATGGGCAACATATGATTCCTTTTTATCAAAAGAACATAACATTTTCTTCCAGTCTTTATGTCTTTTTTTTGAAAGTTATTTATCTTATACCATCTTATATATCTTATCTGTTTTCACTTTGTATCTGCTTCGCAATCTTTCTTTTGGCATCAATAAATCTAATTTATAATCAGGAAAACAAAACATGTCCAATACTAACGTTTCTTCAAGTGAAATTAATACATTTAAAGACTTTCTAACACAATATGCTCAAGAGTTAGGAATTTCTAAGTCAATTATCGGAGAACTAATAACAGATCAATTTGCTTCAAAATTATTAAAAATGGCAAAACAATATAATTGGCAACAAATAAGTCCTATATTTACAAGTTCAATATCAGGAGTTCGGAATCAAAATTCTCTATTATTTATGCGTGATATTTCACGAGGGCTAGCCGGATTACTAAAAAAAGCAGGCCCAGCAGCAGCTTTACTTACTGCTATATATAGCGATTGGACAGGAAACGGCATCCCTCTTAATGAAACATCCAAAACATTAACTCAATTAGCTGTAGGTGCTTTGATTGGCAGTGGATTAATTGCTATAGGCATCTCTGCTACCACTTCTCTGGTTATATGCGGAATAGCGGGATACATTGTCGATCAATTTTGGGATGATACAATAGACGTTTTATCGGACGGATTTGCGTTCTTATTTCAAAAGTTACCATATTACTTAGACAATTGGAGAGTTGTGAAAAAAATCAAAGACCTGTTCGGGACGGCGGAAGAAGTTCGTTCGCCGCTGGTGGTTGATTTGGACGGTGACGGTGTGGAAACGGTTACCGCGGAAGGCGGCGTTTATTTTGACCACGACGCAAACGGCTTCAAAGAAAACAGCGGATGGGTCGGACAGGATGACGGAATTTTGGTCCGGGACATCAACGGAAACGGAATTATCGATAACGGAACGGAATTGTTTGGCAACAATTCCGTTCTTTCGTCCGGGGAAAAGGCCGTCAACGGCTTTGAAGCGTTAAAAGATCTTGATGACAACAACGACGGTATTTTCGACCACAACGACAAAGCTTGGAACGAAGTCAAAATTTGGCAGGACAAAAATTTTAACGGCAATTATTCAAATATAAAACCGGCGAATCCTGTTTTCGCTTAATATAAGAATTTACAAATATTCACTATCTTAAATAGAAAAAATACGTCTCAGCCACAACTAAAACCTGTTTTTATATTCCGACGGTAATTTTTAATTCTATTTTTGATTGTTTTAAGTTCTTATTTAAAAATACAGTTGTATTTTTCGCTTGCTTTTTCTCGTCTAAAGTGAAAATATACAATTATTATTTGTGAAATGCTTTTATACAACTAATAATCTTTTAACGCATTTTGATGAGGAATAATTATGCTCTTTAAAAAATATACCGTCTACGAAAACAAACTATCAGATGCACTGAAAATAATAGCTTTATTAGGATTTCAATGTATTTTAGGATATTATACATTTTTAATGATGAATTTTATAGCTCTTTATTATACAAAATATTTTTCTATTTCTGTTTACTTTATTACTTTGTTTAATATCAGCTACGTAATTTATTGTTATAAATTTACATATTTAACCTTAAGAAATAGATATCCAAACCGCATTAACACAATAAAAATATCGTTTCTCATCTTTTACATACTTTCCTTATTATCTTATACATTTGTCAGTGGGAGTTATTCTCCATTTTTTTTAATTGGCATAAAAACCGCACAAAATTATGTTGCGTAATAGTGAGGGAAAAATTATGGTTGCTAGATTAGGTTATTTTTTTGCCGGGGAAATCATTATAGGAATAATACTTATCACTCTACTTATACCAACTTCTTTACCGGCAACATATTTTTTATTAAAATTTTCGCGATTAACATTATCTGTGACATTTAATATTTTTATGTATTTAAAATTGTTCTCATATAAAAATAAAATAGTTGATGTAATTTTATATGTATACTTTTTAATTTCAATATATTTCATTGCCAACATGGGAAACATATCTCCACTACAATGGATTGGCCACAAAATTGGAATATACTTTTTTAATATTGAATGGAGGTAAAAAATATGAAAAGAATAGACATTATAGTTCCCATTGGAGGATGGAGTCCATGGTATTCTACCGGAGCAATCGTCAGTATAAACGAGAGTAAAATTAATATTCCTATTCGTTTTATTAATCAAGATTTAGGTCTTGACGGCCCTATTAGTTATGAAATTATATATTGGGAAGATGGAAAACAAAAAATTTTAACAGGATACTATCTTGGAGATGAAGAACTATCCATTCCTGTCGAAGGAAGTGATAGTATATCAAATATTAGCTTTCGACTAAAATCAACATTAGGTCAACATGTTATTGCATATTGTACTTTAGACATGTATATAGTATCTAATCCAGAAGAAATTAATTTAGCAGATTCTAACATACTTCCTATAGATACAATTTCTAAAATCAAAGACCAATTTGAAACGGCGGAAGAAGTGCGTTCGCCGTTGGTGGTTGATTTGGACGGTGACGGTGTGGAAACGGTTACCGCGGAAGGCGGCGTTTATTTTGACCACGACGCAAACGGCTTCAAAGAAAACAGCGGATGGGTCGGACAGGATGACGGAATTTTGGTCCGGGACATCAACGGAAACGGAATTATCGATAACGGAACGGAATTGTTTGGCAACAATTCCGTTCTTTCGTCCGGGGAAAAGGCCGTCAACGGCTTTGAAGCGTTAAAAGATCTTGATGACAACAACGACGGTATTTTCGACCACAACGACAAAGCTTGGAACGAAGTCAAAATTTGGCAGGACAAAAATTTTAACGGCAATTATTCAAATATAAAACCGGCGAATCCTGTTTTCGCTTAATATAAGAATTTACAAATATTCACTATCTTAAATAGAAAAAATACGTCTCAGCCACAACTAAAACCTGTTTTTATATTCCGACGGTAATTTTTAATTCTATTTTTGATTGTTTTAAGTTCTTATTTAAAAATACAGTTGTATTTTTTGCTTGCTTTTTCTCGTCTAAAGTGAAAATATACAATTATTATTTGTGGAATTCATATTTTCTTACACTTATAAGTATACCAACGGAGCAACGCCAAATGAATCAGCTAATTGGTTTCTGGAAATCTTTTTTCTTTATATTTCTTTTGGGAAATATTCTTATGGGGGTATTTGAAATATTTACCTATGTCAATATCTACCCGTATATAGAGAATTCAATAAATTTATCCAGCATGGAAAAACGTTTTTTGATCTTATTTCCATTTTTAAAATACTTTATTGTTTTATCTTATGCTATTTATTCTTTTTATTTAATGTATCAATACATTGACATTATCCAACATAAATTGTTTCTTAAATTTTTTCTACTTTTCTACTACATCTTTTTCGTTTTTATTTTAACATATGTACAATATTGCACACCTCTATCCTACCTAACAAGCTGTTTCTATACAGGAATAAGGTATGGAAAATTTGTAGATATAAAAACTTTTATGTGGAAGCATTATAGGAATCAGCCTTATGAAGATATCAATTAAATCCTCTTTAGTTCAAAGAAAATTTTATTTTAATTTATTTTTCATTTTTATTGTTCCTCAATTTCTGATAGGAATTATCTTTTCTTATCATCCGATCGGAAATGAAAATACTATCAAGTTATACTATTTTATCAGAAATCTTTTATCTTTAAGCTTATTTATATGGAGTTATTTTTTCTTATTAAAATTAGCAAATACGATAGGACACACATTTTATATAAAAACCAAGAAGTTCCTTTTTATATATTTTATAATAAGTTTAGTAATCACATGTTTTTACTATGGAACCCCATTTACTCTCTTCTCTTATTTAGGGTATTGCATAACCGAAATATTTGTTTATCAATCTTACTATGGGCCAATTTATTTTACCTTAAATTATTTGTTTACCGAAACTTACATATAGGAGAAAAAATATGACCAAAACAGCAATTCGGTTGGGAGGTTTTTTCCCAAATCAAGCAAAATTATTTGCTCCCATATTTACAAATCCTCAACATTCTTACCCTGTATCATTATCTATCACAGCAATTAATGAGCATATAAAAAATGTCAAAATTACTATCGTATATTGGGATGGAGGACAACAAATAACAATAAAAGATTATCTTGCAGGAGGAGCTACTACACCAATAGATTTCACAATAAAAAATCCAACAGCCCTTCCTCCATTTATTCTTTATTTAGAAGCAGATGGGCTTCCGGGTTCTGTAGATATTGAGGTTGATTATGGAACACAATTACTTGTGTCCACATTAAATGATAATGACTTTAAAATTCTTTCTGAAGATGGGACAACTCTTCCATCAATTAATAGTAACGATATCTCTTACGATAAAGGAATTGTTGATATTATATCTAAAATTAAACAATTTTTTGGAACGGCGGAAGAAGTTCGTTCGCCGCTGGTGGTTGATTTGGACGGTGACGGTGTGGAAACGGTTACCGCGGAAGGCGGCGTTTATTTTGACCACGACGCAAACGGCTTCAAAGAAAACAGCGGATGGGTCGGACAGGATGACGGAATTTTGGTCCGGGACATCAACGGAAACGGAATTATCGATAACGGAACGGAATTGTTTGGCAACAATTCCGTTCTTTCGTCCGGGGAAAAGGCCGTCAACGGCTTTGAAGCGTTAAAAGATCTTGATGACAACAACGACGGTATTTTCGACCACAACGACAAAGCTTGGAACGAAGTCAAAATTTGGAAAGATGCTAATGGAAACGGCATCGTTGACGAAGGAGAACTGCTGACGCTGGAACAGGCCGGCATCGCCGGAATCAACCTGGATTATGACAACCAGGAAAACGTCGACGAAAACGGAAACGCACACAAACAAACCGGAACATTCATCAAAACCGACGGAACAACCGGAACCATAACCGACGTTTGGTTTGACACTAACCCGGAAGATACCGTTAATGACATATCCGTCGAAATAACAGACGACATTAAAGCGCTTCCGAACGTCAGCGGTACCGGAAATGTTTATGACCTACACACAGCAATGGCTCTCGATAAAAGCGGCGAACTGCAACAGTTGGTGGAACAGTTCCAGGCAGAAACGGACATTGACGCCCGCAACGCGCTGCTGCCGGAGATTATCTATCGCTGGGCCGGCGTTTATGACATGGATCCGGAAGGACGCAACCCGAGCCGAATTTACGGCAACGTGCTCGGAGACAGCCGCAAGCTGGAAGCGCTGGAAGAATTTTTGGGGCGGGAATTTCTCGGCACCTGGTGCAGCGGCGAACGCGATCCCAATCCGCACGGACACGCGGCGCCTTACATTTTGCAGGCGTTTGACCTGTTGCAGGATTATGTGAAAGCCTGTCTGCTGCTGGAAGGAAACTACAAAAAATATGTCAACGGCATTTTGCTGGTGTATGACACGGAAAGCGGCGTTTGGTCGGCAGACGCCAAACAGGCCGTTTCGCTGCTGGCTGATCTGTACCGGGAAGACGCCGGGCAATGCCGGCTGGTGATCGGCGAGTTGTCGGCGGCGCTGCGTTATTTTGACAATTTCGAACAAATTGTCACCGCCTTCAAACAGGCATCGGAAACTTTGTATGAAGAAGGCTTTGCGGAAGACCTCGGCAAATATTTCGGTTATAACGTCGACGGCAGCAGCGGCAACGACACCATCTACGGCACCGATACGGAAGAAAACATGAACGGCCGCGGCGGCAATGACAAAATCTATGCCGGCGGCAGAAATGACACCGTGCTGGGCGGCGAAGGCGACGACTACCTTTACGGCGAGGACGGCAACGACGTTTTGCAGGGCGAAAGCGGCAACGATTATCTTATCGGCGGTGACGGCGACGATATTTTAACCGGCGGTACGGGCAACGATTATCTGGCCGGAGGCAACGGCGCCGACCTCTATCTTTTCAACAAGGGCTTCGGCCATGATACGCTTGACAACATTGATGCCGACGCGGACGGAACGGCGGCGGACGTTATTCGTTTCGGCGAAGAGATTTTGACGCAAAACGTCGAATTGAAACGGCAGGGCTTCGACCTGATCATCACGGTCGGCTACGACGACGGCAGCGAAGAAGATTCGGTTCGCATTCTGAGCTATTTTGACCGGCAGGGAACAACCAGCACGGTGGTTGACCGGATCGAGTTTGCCGACGGCACCGTCTGGGACTACGACTATGTTTCCGAACATTGGAACAGCGTGCCGGGCGAAGGCGGCGGCGAAACGATTGACGGCAATGAGCAGGACAACAGTCTTTCGGGAACCGACGGCGACGACATTCTGCTCGGCTATGACGGAGACGACTCTCTCTACGGCAACGGCGGCAACGACTGGATAGAAGGCGGCCGCGGCGATGATTTCCTCTCCGGCGGAGCCGGCAACGACACTTATTTCTGGAGTCCGGGCGACGGGCTGGACACCGTCAACGACGGAGAGAACAACGACACCATTATTTTCGGTGAAGGAGTTTATGCCAACGAAATCAAATTCCGCTGTATCAATGATCATGATTTGCAGATCATGGTCGGAGGCAGCGACAAACAGGGTATTATCATCCGCGATTTTTTCTACGGAACGTCACAAATCAGCAAAACGCTGAAATTTGCCGACGGCAGCGAAATGCGCCTTTCGGACAAAGGGTTTGAACTGTGGCAGACGGACGAAAAGGAAGAAATCACGGCCGGCGGGTTTGACGACATTATCCATGCCGGCGGCGGCGACGATCGCGTGAATGCCGGGCACGGAAACGATACCATCATCGGCGGCAGGGGGAATGATACTTTGCACGGCGGCGAAGGCGACGACGTTTACGTCTGGAACAGAGGCGACGGACTGGACGAGATATGGGAAGATGCCGGCAGCGACACCATCCGTTTCGGCGAAGGCATTGCCTTTGACGATCTGACGTTTGCCTATGAAAACGGCTATCTTCTGATTACCGTTGACGGAGACGACACGCAAGGCGTGAAAATCAGAGATTTTTTCGGCAGCCAGAAAGAACAATACATGGTCGAGAAACTGGAGTTTGCCGACGGCAGCAGTTTCAACCTGGCCGAGAGCGGACTGACGCTCACCCAGAAAAATACGGCCGAACAGGTCGAAGGAACCGATTTTGACGACGTCATCTACGGCAACGGCGGCAGCGATACCATCCATGCCAACGACGGCAGCGACATCATCATCGGCGGCAAAGGCGACGACATTCTTTACGGCGACGAACCTTTTCTTGGAACCGCCGGCGACGACATTTACATCTGGAACAAAGGCGACGGGTTTGACGAACTGCACGACGATCTCGGCAGCAACATCATCCGCTTCGGCAAAGAGATAAGTTTTGACGACCTTATCTTCCGGCAAAACGGCGACAATCTGGACATTTATGTCAACGGCGACCGCACTCAGGGGATGCGGCTGATCAACTTTTATTACAGAGATCAGGGGATCCACTATACGCTGGAATTTGCCGACGGCACCAACGTCAACCTGGCCGAAAGCGGACTGACGCTCACGCAGTCCGACAAATCCGGCTCGTGCAGCGGCACCAATCATGACGACGTTATTTACGGCGGCAGCGGAAACGACGTTATTTACGGCAAAGACGGCGACGACACTCTGATCGGCGGCAAGGGCGACGACGAGCTGTGGGGCGAGGAAGGAAACGATATCATCGTCTGGAACAAAGGCGACGGGTTTGACACCGTTATCGATTACAATGCGGGAGTGAACACCGTCCGTTTCGGCGCGGGCATCACCTTCGAGCAGCTGGTTTTCGAAAGGGACAACAACAATCTCAGCATCTTTGTCGACGGCGACCGGACCCAAGGTCTTGAACTGGTTGACTTTGTTTCCAAATACAAACTCGAATTTGCCGACGGAACGGTTTATTCTCCCGACGAAGACGGCCTGTTTTTAAGCCAGTCGGACAAAGACGACAACGAATCCGGCACACAGTTTGACGACGTTCTGTACGGCAACGGCGGCGACGACTCCCTGCACGGAAAAGACGGCGACGACATTCTCTGCGGCGGCAAAGGAAACGACAACCTTGACGGCGGCAACGGCCGGGACGTTTACATCTGGAACAAAGGCGACGGGTTTGACACCATCGTCGATTACGGCGAAAACATCATCCGTTTCGGCGCGGGCATCGTTTATGACGACCTGAGCTGGCAACAAGACGGCGACAGCCTGCTGATTTTTGTCGGCGGCAGCACCTCTCAGGGGATGAAACTCAGTGATTTCTTTTACGGCAGCGGCCAAAGTTACATACTTGAATTTGCCGACGGCAGCAACCGGACGCTTGACCGCGACGAACTTGTTTTCGGCAGCGAGGGCATTCCGCAAAACATTGACGGCACCGCCGGCAACGACACGCTCATCGGCGGCAGCGGGCATGATACGCTCAGAGGAAACGACGGTAACGACCTCCTCACCGGCGGCAGAGGTAATGACACTCTTGACGGCGGCAACGGCGATGATGTTTACGTCTGGAACAAAGGCGACGGATCGGACGTCATCAAACCGGGCAAAGGCACCGACACCCTTCGTTTCGGCGAAGGCATAGCCTCTGACGATCTGCATTTTGCCCGCAACAACAATTATCTGTACATTTATGTCGGAAGCGAAAAAGACGAAGGCGTCAAAATCGAAAACTTCTTTTACCAATATGATCGTGAGCGGGAAACCGTCCGCTTTCTGGAATTTGCCGACGGAACGGTCAAAGACCTCTGTGCCGGCGGCTTTGTGCTGGAACAGTTTTTCCCCAACACAGGAATTGAGGGAACCGACAACGACGACGTTATTTACGGCAGCAGCGACAGTGATCAGATCAACGGTGAGGACGGCAGCGACATCATCATCGGCGGCAAAGGAAACGACGTCCTTTACGGCGGCAAAGGCGACGACGTTTACGTCTGGAACAGAGGAGACGGACTGGATCGTATCAGCGATCCCGACGGCACAAACAACAAAATCGTCTTCGGCGAAAATATTGCTTTTGACGATCTGACCTTTATGAACGAGAACGACAATCTGCACATTTTCCTAAACGGAGACCGTTCGCAGGGCGTTGTCATCGAAAATTATTTTGCCAACAGTCGATACCGGAACGAAACGCTGGTATTTGCCGACGGCAGCAGTTTCAATCTGGCGGAAAACGGATTGACGCTGACCCAGACTAACGGCGACGAAAGCTTCAAAGCCACTGATTTTGACGACGTTATCTTTGCCGGCGACGGTAATGACGAAATCAAAGCCGGCAAAGGCTGTGACATACTCGACGGCGGTTTGGGCAACGACCGGCTGGAAGGCGGCGAAGGCGACGACATTTACGTTTACAAACTCGGCGGCGGATTCGATACCGTTTACGACAAACAGGGGAATGACAAAATTGCGTTCGGCGAAGGCATCACCCTTGACAACCTGTCGTTTACCGAGGGAAACAACGATCTGAAGATTGTCGTCAACAATGATGAAGGACAAGGCCTTTTGATTGAAAACCATAACGGCAGCGGAAAAATCGAAGAATTGCTTTTTGCCAACGGCAGCAGCATCGGCATTGCCGAAGCCCGGCAGCTGATCCAGGCAATGAACGCTTTTGCCCCGGAAACATCTTCCCGGACCGACGAAAACGGCAGTCTGTCTGTCACCGACGATTATATCGGTAATTTGGCCTGCGGTTTGCCGGAAAAAGACTTTAAAAACGCCGTTTAAAGGCGTATTAAAGTTATGAGAAGCAAAACCTGCTGCCAAAGGAGAACGAAAATGTTGAAAAAAGCCGTCCTGATCTGTCTGCTGACCATGCTTGCCGCCGGCTGCTGCCATATAGAAAGAAACCGGCACACGGCATATGTCCGCCACCACGGCGCAACTGACAGTGCCGCCGTTTATACGCACGGCGGACACGGATATTACGTTCATTACTGAAACAATATCCGTCAACAAGCCGCATTCCTCTCCGCATTTGCGGCCGGGAATGCGGCTTGGCTTTTCCCTGTTCCGACGACCGCCCTCACCTCTCCCGCATACTCTCATCAAGATATTTCATCACCGGGGAGAGCAGATATTCAATCACACGGCGTTTGCCGGTTTTGATTTCGGCGGTTACGCTCATACCGGGCTTTAGTTGAATTATTTGCCCGTCTGCTTTGATTTTGTTGTCAAGCAAAGTCAGCCGGGCGTTAAACACCAGCCCGAGCTTTTCGTCCTGTATCGCATCGCCGGAGATGTTGCGGACTTTGCCTTTGATGGTGCCGTATTTGGTAAACGGAAAGCTGTCGATTTTGATTTCCACGTCCTGTTCCGGCCGCACAAAGCCGATGTCTTTGTTCAAAATCTGCACTTCCGCCTCCAGTTTATAATCTTCCGGCACAAGGTTCATAATCGGCTTGGCGGTTTCGACCACGCCGCCCTTGGTATGATAAACCAGCTGCTGGACATACCCCGAAAGCGGCGCTTTAACCACCGTCCGCTTTAATGCTTCCTGATATTTAATCAGTTCTTGCTGATAAGACGCCAGTTTCTCGCGGCTTTCGGTCAGCTCCTGCATAATATTCTTGTCAAATTCCGCCAGATATTGCCGCTGTTCTTTTTTGAGCGATTCAATATTCGCCTCGGTTTCGGCCATTTTCTTGGCCTGTACGTTGCGCTGCTCCTGCAAATTGATCAGTTCTTCTTCCTGTTCCAGAAAAGTCAGCCGCGCCAAAAGTTTCTTATCGACCAAAATCCGTTTTTTCTCAATCCGTTCTTCAACACTCGGCAGCAGTTTTTCAATCCGGGTCAGGTCAGCCTGAATAGTGTCTTTTTCTTTCTCGGCCTTGGTAATCTGCCCGTTCAGAACTTCAATCTTGGCCGCTTTCTCAGTCAGCTGGCTTTTAAGCAGATCCGTATGCATTTTAATTAAGTATTCGTCAATTTCTTTATTATAAGTAAAATTTTCTTCCGGATTGTCTGTCAGCAGCGCCTGTAAACGGGCAACGGAAATTTCCAAGGCTTCCATTTCATTTTCCACCCGGCTGATGTTAGCCAGAACCTCGGTCTGGTTAAATTTAATCAGGTCTTGCCCCTCTTTGACATATTGCCCTTCCTGAACATAGATTTCTTCAATCTCGCTGTCGGTCAGGGTCTGGATGGTTTTGATGTTTGAGGCCGGCATCAGCTTTCCGGCCGAAGTGGCAATAATGTCGATTTTGCCCAGGATTGACCATAAAATCAGCGTTGTGAACATCAGTATGATGACGTATGTCAACAACCGCGCGGCGTGCGACGGCGGCATTTCGGTAACTTCCAAGACTGCCGGCAGAAACTCTTTTTCATGCTCGTTCATGCCTTTGATTTTGCTGTCTTTGGCGGCTTTTTCCTGCAGCAGAGCCAGCTTGGCAATTTCCCAATATCTTTTAAGCTGTTCCATCATGCCGCAACCTCCTCGTTGGCGGGCACAATCGGCGCGGTCTGGCTGTTCCACAGATAAGCATAACGACCGCCGCGTTTTAAAAGCTCTTGATGGGTGCCGGTTTCGGTAATTTCGCCCTTTTCAATGGTGATAATCCGGTCGCAGTCCCGCACGGTAGATAAGCGGTGCGCAATCATAAACACCGTGCGCCCTTTACAGATGGAAGCCATATTCTGCTGAATAATCCGCTCGGATTCATAATCAAGCGCCGAGGTCGCCTCGTCAAAAATCAAAATCCGCGGATTGTTGACCAAAGCGCGAGCAATCGCAATCCGCTGCCGCTGTCCGCCGGATAACGATGAGCCGCGTTCCTCAATAATCGTGTCATAACCGTGGGGGAGTTCGGTAATAAAATCGTGCGCACCGGCCAGTCTGGCGGCGGCAATAATCCTGTCCATCGAAATCGCCGGATTGGTTAAAGCGATATTTTCCCGCACACTCTTGTTAAATAAGTAGTTCTCCTGCAAAACGACGCCGATTTGCCTCCTTAACCATGCCGTATCGACGGTGGAAATGTCAATCCCGTCAATCAGCACTTTACCGCTTTCCGGAATATACAGACGCTGAATCAGCTTGGTAACGGTCGATTTGCCCGAGCCGCTCGGTCCGACAAAGCCGATTTTCTGCCCGGCCCTGACTTTAAAGTTCATCTTTTTCAAAATCTCCGGTCCGTTCGGCACATAGCGGAAAGTAATGTCCTTAAATTCCACGTCGCCTTTAATCTCCGGCATCGAGCCTTTGGACAGGGTTTCGGTATTTTCGGCCGGATTATTAAGAATGTCAGACAGCTTTTCAATAGAGATTTTAGCCTGCTGGAAATTCTGCCACAACTGCGCCAAGCGCAAAATCGGCTGCGTTACGCGACCGGAAAGCATATTAAAGGCAATCAGCTGCCCGACCGACAGCTCCCCTTTCATGACGAGAGAAGCGCCAATCCACAAAGTTAGAGCCATTGTGATTTTTTGCACTAACTGCACCAACTGTCCGGCAATGTTATTGATATGCGATGCTCTGAAAGAAGACCCGACATAAGCCGCCAGCTGCTGCTCCCAACGACGCTGCATCTGCGGCTCGACTGCCAGCGACTTAACCGTTTCCACGCCCGAAACCGCTTCCACCAGAAAACACTGGTTTTCTGCCCCGCGGCGAAACCGCTCATCAATCCGCGAGCGCAAAATCGGGGTAAAAAACAAGGACAGCAAAACATAAAAAGGAATGGAGAGTAAAACCAGCAGCGTCAAGGTCTTGGAATAAAAGAACATTACCGTAAAAAAGATAATGGTAAAAAAGAAATCGATAATCAGGGTTAAGGTCGAACCGGTCAGAAAATTGCGGATATTCTCCAACTCATGCACCCGCGCCACCGTGTCGCCGACCCGCCGCACACCGAAATAAGACAGCGGCAGCCGAATAAGATGCTTAAACAAACTCGCGCCTAACTCCACATCAACACGAGTGGTGGTGTGCGAGAAGGTATAAGTACGCAACCCGCCAAGCAAAGTTTCAAAAATACCGATACAGATTAAAGCCACCATAAGTACATCAAGACTTGAAAGACCTCGGTTAACCAGTACCTTGTCAATCACCACTTGGAATAAAAGCGGTGATACCAATGCAAAAAGCTGTAAAAAGAATGAGGCCAGAATAACCTCGCCGAACAGCCTGCGATATTTGACTACCGCGGGAATAAACCATGAAATGTCAAACTTGCGGTTTTTACCGTTGATAAACTCACGGCAGGTCATCATTAAGAGCCTGCCGTTCCATCTACACATAAATTCTTCTTTGTTCAAAACCTCGGGGTGGTTGCCTTTGGCCGGATCCTGGATTAAAGCCTTGTCATCCGCCACCCTACCGAGAATAAAATAAGCACCGTCTTTACTCTGAGCGATTGCCGGCAGAGCCGTCTTGTTTAAACGCTCCCACTTGGTCTCGACAAAGCGGGCTTTGAAAGAAAATTCTTTTGCCAATTGCAGCAGTTCATATTCTTCAAAATGCGAATTCTGCCGGTCATATTTATGCCTGATTTGGTCAATGGAAATCGGTTTTTCAAAGAAATTCGCCATAATCGCGAAACAGGCCAAGCCCGTGTCTATCATTTGGGGATTTGAATTTTCTTCTGTCATAAATTGCTCACTATCTCATGAGTTGTAATAATTTTTTTTAGCAATTTTAAAACGAAACAGAATAAAAAGCAAAGAAAATTTTTAACGATTATTAACAGAATTAAAAACAAAGAAAAATATTGATTTTATCCATAGGACTCAACAAAGCCAAAAAGAACAATTCTTCTTATGTTAACAGATCAATCAAAACAATAAAAGCATTCAGTTTATACACCGGCCGCAATACCGTAAAAACAAAGCACCTCAAACGGACGAAACGTCAAAAACCAAAGCGTTTAACCTTTCCTTTCAGAATCAAAATACGACACTCGGAAACAAACCGAAATAATTGCTTGCAAACAAACACCGCTCCTGTAAAATACATATGCAGGAATTTCACGGAAAGATACAGGCAATGCAATATACAAACAAATATTCATCTCCTCTCGGGGAAATGTTGATGGCGGCCGACGACACGGGATTGACCGGCTTGTGGTTCATGGGGCAAAAATATTTTGCGCTGTATTTAGACAGGGAACACAAAGAGAAAGATTTGCCCGTTTTCAGAGATACAAAACACTGGTTAGACATTTATTTTTCCGGGAAAGAACCAAACTTTAAATTGCCGCTTCATTTTACGGGAAGCCCTTTCCAAAACGAAGTTTGGAAAATTTTATATTCCATCCCCTACGGGAAAACGATGACTTACGGAGAAATCGCCCGAATCATAGCTCTGCAAAGAGGGCTCGCACAAATGTCGGCTCAGGCGGTCGGCAGCGCCGTCGGACACAACGAAATATCAATTATTGTTCCCTGTCACAGAGTTGTCGGCAGTTCCGGAAATTTGACGGGTTATGCAGGAGGAATCGACAAAAAGGTAAAACTGCTCAAACTTGAAGGCGCCTGGCAGGAAAGATTTTTCGTTCCGAAAAAAAGTACGGCTCCCTGAAAAACAAACGTCATCCTGTAACCGAGGATACTCTTTTATATAAAAACAACCAAACGACTGCCTCCAAAAACCGGAAGCGAAGGCTTTTCGATATGATACGTAAATATATTCCCCGCTGACAGGAATCGATTATTGCGTCCCCTCTCATTTTTGCAACATTTCTTTGGCTTTTTCAGACGCCTCATCCTTTTTTCAACGATCCTTGCCGATTATCTCAAAAAACATTTGCCAAACATTCCAGCAAACCGTTAACAAATATGTTAAATATCAGTCCGGTTCGATTGAGTTCAGACCATGCCTGCTCTTTACTCATTTTATCAAATCTGCCGGTTTACGGAACAACGGAAAATGTTTCAGGCCTGTTTATTTCAATATCAACATCATAACGATCATCAATCAGTATGTAACAACAATTATTTTGCTTACATAATTCTAAGTTTTTTATATTTTCTTCCAATGCCGTTTCTTTTGTAAACCATGTATCATCAAAACGTTTTTCAATAATATCGGCATATTTTTTTATATCCGCGAAATGATTTCGTATATAGTTTCGCGTCATAACCAAACAATAAAACAAAATATGTCGCAAATACGGCACATCAAAACCTTTTTTCCAATCAAAAGGAATATAGGCGCCTTCAACAATAAGATTTTGTTTGTTTTCTATGGCGGTTTTTATCATTTCTCTGACAATCGGCCATAAATATTTTTCTAACTTTTCATCATCTTCCGGAGTTAATGACGTATTGTTGCTGCGTATCAATCCCATTTTTAGCAAATCTATTGATAAGACAGGATATTTATATTTTTCTAACAGCTTTTGGGCTAATAAGGTTTTGCCTGTATGGGACGCCCCGGAAATCAAAATTATCATTTTGCCTAAAAGAAAGATTGTTGGTCAATATTTATGAAATAAGCATACTGCTGAACAAATATGTTTTTCAAGCTTATTTAAATAGTTATCAGTTCCTTTTGAAATGTCACATTTTTTGATCGGCAAACCTCTCAATTCACGGTTCTGATTTAACATGTTTGTATCAAAGGTTAACAGAAAAATAGTTTTGCGTCGATATTGAGGCGCTAAAAAACTGCTTTAATTTTCTTAACCGACTACTTTATAAAAAAAACGGCAGTTCTGACTGCCGTTTACATTGATGACGCTTAACCGACGGTTTACGAGACAATTTTTTTATTACCTGATTTCTCGGTTGGCTGTTGAGTGCCATATCTACGGGAAACACTGTCACCATAAGCCTCATTGACAATTTTTTGTTGAACCTCTGCACGATGCCTGTCAACAATGCGATTAGCTTTAATAAACATGACAACAAAAAAGATAATGCCAACGACAGCCAGAGCAGCAGGAAACCAAATCGGATGATTAACAAAATCCCAAATCAAATTTAAAACGTCTGAAAACTTGTCCATACTTAGAAATATTTTAATTGTTAAACATAATTATATAACTTTATTGCAAGTATAAATACTCCAAAGTAAAAATCAAGAAAATTAAATTGACAATTAATCCAAATTTCCAAAAATTCAATTTTGAAATCTGTAATATCAAACTCTGTTAAGCACTTAACTTACAAAAGAAAAACGGCAGCTTTTATACCTGCCGCTTGTAGTGGTGCTCCCAACGAGATTGTCCGCGACATTGCTTCGCAATGCTTGTTCCACGGCGCTCATCGGCTATGGCCGACCGGCGTTCTTACGCCCGCCTTTCGCTTGTAGTCGAACTCGTCCCCACGAGTTCAAATCTCTCTCGGGCTCTTTACAGCTACAAAAAAACCTCCTTTACGGAGGCTTTTTTATAGTGGTGATCCCAACGAGATTGTCCGCGACATTGCTTCGCAATGCTTGTTCCACGGCGCTCATCGGCTATGGCCGACCGGCGTTCTTACGCCCGCCTTTTGTAAGGAGAAACATGGTTCTGCCTAACTGAGACTCTGGGATTGTCCGGGATTTTCCGGGATATATCGGGATAGATTTATAAAAAAACGTTATAGAGAGCCATTTAGAGGCCATTTAAAACAGTATTTATAACTCATTTGAACAGCTTTATATTAAATCACAAAAAAACTTTGAGATACAAAATGCTTTTGCAACAAGTAAAATGCTGTTGCATCACAAAACGCAAAAAAACAAGCAAAATTAACAATATAAAAATTTAAGCCACATTTACACATGAATTAAACTGGGATTTAAAAAGGATGTTTTTAAATCCCGGTTCATTGTTAACCGGGATTCTTTTTAAACAAATTTTAGACAATTTAAACTTTGCAAATTGCCGCTTTAACTTTACCAACAACATGAAGCAATTCTTCATGTTCAATAACCCACGGTTCATATTCTGGGTTTAATGAAACAGCTTTTAATTTACGACCCGTCAACTGAAGTTTTTTAATGAAGCAGCCTCCATCATATTCAAAGGCATACATATCATCATTAATAAATCCTTTGATACTTGTATCTAAAATAACAATATCCTGGTCAAATAGCTTTGGCTGCATAGAATCGCCACGAACTTTTATTCCCACGGCATATTTTTTGGGAACTTCGTAAATATCAAAAAAATCTTCAGGAAGAACAAGGCTGGACACTATATTTTCTTCCGTAATGAAAGAACCACAGCCGGCCGAAAATTCTACATCATATATATCAATCGAATTTTCACTTTTGCTGACATTTCCGCTTAAAATCCAATTAGTATCAATTCCAGCGTTGGCGAGATTTGCTAAAATATCCCCTCCTGGCACGCTAGAATTACTCTCATAGCCTTTCCACGAACGCGGACTGCATTTTATAAATTTAGCCATTGCCTCTTGAGAAAACCCTAGAGTTTCCCGGACTTTTTTCAATCTTTCGCCTATTGTCATGCAACATCCTATAAAAATTGCGCCAAAGTGCAAAATTTTTCTTGACTGGTGCAAAATATTGCACTAATGTTAATTATCGTTTCGCTAATGGTAGCATAAAAAACGGAAATTTAAAGAAAAATTTAATAAGAGATTTACAATGTGGGACAAGGACAAAATAAAAATTGAGCTTATAAAAAGAGGTTCAAACTTCACTAAAGCCGCCTTAGACGCCGACATTTCTGCCGGCGGAATAAGAACCGCTCTAGTTAAGCCCTTTCCCGCCGGCGAACGCGCTTTAGCCAAAGCGTTAAATGTTCCCGTCGAAGAGCTTTTTCCCGAGCGTTACAAGGAGGCTAAATAATGAAAAATTATTTTAGCGCCACTGAGCTGGAAAATTTACACTTAACATCTCTTCCTAGCTGCAAACGGTTGATTAACCTTAAAGCCCAAAAAGAAAACTGGCCTTTTCGTTCCAGAAAAGGAAGAGGCGGAGGAAAAGAATATTATATTGATGATCTTCCATCCAATGTCAGAGCCGAACTGATTCAAAAAAGCCAGAGCATAAAAAATGAAACCTTACAGGAAGGAAAAGAAAAATCTTTAGCTAATTTGCTAAAGCTAAATGATGCACAAATTCAAAAGGCAGAAATAAAAGAAAAGATTGTTCAGGAATTTTCAGCTTTCAAAAAGCAGTCAACCTTGTCTAATACGCAAGCCAGACAAGAGTTCTGCAAACAATTTAATGATAAAACAATACTGTCAGACAGTTCTGTAAGGGCAGTTACCGGCACAATTAGTGTCAGGACTCTTTTTGACTGGGAAAAAAACTACGAGACAATGGGTCTTGCCGGATTGGCGGATAATTACGGCAACCGGAAAGGTGCAAGCAAAATTGAAGCCAGACCGGAATTAAAAGAACTCATTTTAGGGTTAATTTATTATAACCCAGATATCAGTAGCAAATTAATTATGCGTGCATTACGCACAAAATTTGGCTGGGATAATGTTCCATCTTACAAAACAATCAGAAACTGGGTTCTTAAATGGAAAAGTGAAAACGCATCCTTACTTCTCGCCATTAAAAATCCAGACGCCTGGCGCAATAAATTTCAGGCGGCAGCAGGTTCCCAGTCTGAAAAAATTGTCCGCCTTAATCAGCGTTGGGAATTTGATAGTACGCCGACCGACATAATGCTGGACGATGGTTCCCGTCACAATATTGTCGGCGTCATTGATGTTTACTCTCGGCGTTTAAAACTTCTTGTTTCCAACTCTTCAAACTCCCAGGCCGTAACCTCTATAACACGCGCCTGTCTGCTTGAATGGGGCGTCCCGGAAGAGGTCAAAACAGATAATGGCGCTGACTACGCGTCAAAACACATGCGCCGGGTTTTTGAGAGTCTGGAAATAAAGCAGATATTCTGTCAACCGTTTACGCCTGAAGGAAAACCGCATATTGAACGGGTATTTAAGACCTTTTCACACGATGTTTTAGAAATGCTTCCCGGTTATATCGGACATAATGTCAGTGATCGTAAAAACATTGAGGCCCGTAAGTCTTTTGCCGACCACATCATGGGCAAAGCCAAAAACCGGACAGCAGAGTATTTATCTGCGGAACAGTTACAGGAATTTTGCGATAATTGGGTAAAAAACTATTACATGCAGGAGCCGCACCGGGGTTTAAATGGCAAAACACCGCAGTCAATGATTGATAATTATGCCGGAGAAGTCCGCCGCATCGGAAACGAACGCGCTCTTGATATTCTGCTGTCTCCGACCAGCGGCGACGGATTAAGAACCGTCACGAAAAAAGGTATTGCCATTGATAACGCTTATTATGACAGCCACGATTTGGCCTTATACACCGGAAAGCAGGTTAAAGTTCTTTATTCCGAATCGGAATGGGGAAAAATTTACGTTTTTACCTTGGAAGGTAAATTTATCTGCGAGGCTTTCTGTTACGAACGCGCCGGAATTTCAAGGGCTGAAGTTGCAACAGCTAAAAAGCACCTGCAGAAACGTTTAATCTCGGAAAGCAAGAAAATTGTCAAGGATTACAGCAAAAAATATATGGTCAAAAATCTGGCTCAGGAAATCGTTAATCAAAAAATTGAAAACAACCCTGATATTTTGGCTTTCCCCAAACCTGAGGTTTCTTATGAATCTCAATTCTTAAAAGAGGCGGAAAACATATTAAAAGCCCGCCAGGAACTGCCGACAGGTCGAGATTTAACGGTTGAGGAACAAGCCATTATTGCAAAGGTCGAAAAAGCCCAAAATGACAATGTCATCAGTATGCCGGCAACTATTCTGGCCAGAGAAAAATATAAACACTGGAAAGAATTAAACGAGCGTTTCTTAAAAGGAGACCGTTTAACGACCGATGAAAGAAATTTTTATGCCAATTACAAGGAATCCTCCGAGTTCCATACACAAGAAACATTAGAGGAAATGGGACTGGGAGCCATGTAAAAAAAGCTGTTCGCAAGTTGCAGCTTACGAACAGCCGCAAAATTCAGGAGTGCTACGCCAATAGACCCTCCTGACACTATAACCGTATTAATTATAGAGGATTGTAATAATGCAAGAACTTACGCAAAGAGTCAATAATATTGCTGCTCTTCAAAATGTAGCAATCATATTATTAGCGATAAAAAAGGCAATGAACCGTCCCGAATACCTGCCCGGCCTTGTCGTTGTTCACGGCCCGAGCGGATATGGAAAGACAATGGCGTCCAGCTATGCTGCAGCTAACCTAAAGGCCTATTTTGTATCGGCCAAAGCTATTTGGACAAGAAAAACCATGCTGCAGGCGATTCTTGATGAAATGGGCATTCCCGCAAAAAGAACAACGGCTGAAATGTTTGATCAGGTTTGTGAAGAACTTTCCTGTTCCGGCAAACCGTTGATCATTGATGAATTTGACTATTGCGTCGATTGTAAAGGCCTAATGGCTTTAACCCGTGACATTTACGATAATTCGGAAGCGCCGATTATCTTAATCGGCGAAGAAATGCTGCCGTCCAAGCTGTCCCGGGAAGAACGTTTTCATAACCGTATCTTAGACTGGATTGCTGCTCTGCCGGCCAGTATGGAAGATGCCGTAAAACTCCGGACGCTTTATTGTGACAAGGTAAAAATCGGCGATGACCTGCTGGAAAAAGTTTGGAAAATATCTGAAGGGCGTGTCCGTCGTATTGTCGTAAATCTCAACAAAATTCAGGATACCGTTTTGTCGGAGGGAAAAAATACCGTTGACCTGATCAGTTGGGGAAAACGTGAATTAATCAAAGGGGAAGCCCCTGCAATCCGGAGGTTATCATAATGCTTAATACAGGAAGAAAACCAGTCAGCGTTGCACCCAAAAATCGTAAATTGATTTGGAAAGTTATCCGCGAACTAAAAACTTTCACCGTTAGGGATATTGAAGACCGGACAAAAGTAATAAACAGAACCATATTCTCTTATCTGACCGTCTTAGAAAAGGCGCAGATATTGAGCAAGGAAGCCGTTTATCAAAAAGATAAGGGCTGTTTAAGAACCAATGTCTATACTTTAATAAAAGATATGGGCGCCACAGCTCCGGTTGTCAGCAAAAGCGGCAAATTGATTGAGGACACACATCAATCGCGGATATGGCGCGCAGTTCGTATCCTAAAGACGTTCACGTTAAAAGACGTTGTTGCGACGGCATCGCAGGACAATGATCCGGTGTCTCTTACCGCGACCGACCATTATCTTAATTGCCTGAAAAAAGCCGGATACTTAACCAAAAGAAACCAGGAAAAGACATATCATCTTAATCTCGCTATGAACAAGGGCATTCAAGCGCCACAAATTCAGCGAATTCGACAGGTCTATGACCCTAACCTTGACAAAGTTGTCTGGACAAGTGAGGAGGCTTGATATGTCTGCAATAGAAACCGCAAAACAACATTGGGGCGAAAATATGCCGGACTGGATCGAAGTTTTGGCATCAGAGGCAGACAAAAGCTCGCAAAATAAAATAGCCCAGAAAATCGGCAAATCGTCTGCCGCTATCAGCCAGGTATTAAAAAACATTTATCCCGGCACGATTGAGAATGTTGAAGCTGCCGTTCGTGCCAATCTTATGAACGGCAGCCATGAATGCCCGGTTTTCGGAACAATTCTCATTCGAGAATGTCTGGAAAATCAGTCCCGGCCTTTTTGTGGCTCAGGAAACCCTAACAAAATCAGACTTTTTAGAGCCTGCCGTAATTGTAATTTTAATAAAAGACAAGGAGAACAATAATGTTATCACAGGATGCCCAGAATTTAACCAATTCTATCAGAGACCTTCAGCATAAAGCGGAACAACTTTCGCATGTTTTGGATTGCGTCAAAGTCAATTTGCAATGTCTGACCGACAGCCTGAAGACGCTTGAACAGACAACTCTTGTTCAAAGAACCCCGGAACACCCGATTTATGAAGATTTTCAAGAAACAGCATAGGAGAAAAACAATGTCAGATACAGAAGTCGGCGGCTTGGCCGTTGACAGATTAAGAAGCTTGATTGAGCGCATCGAACGTCTGGAAGAGGAGCAAAAAGCGCTTTCTTCCGACATTCGCGACATCTTTGCTGAAGCGAAAGGCGCCGGCTTTGATGTCAAAATTATGCGGACAATCATTAAGCTGCGCAAAATGAACGCCGCCGACCGGGACGAACAGGAAACCTTGCTCGAAACCTACCGCCGTGCTTTGGATATATAGGAGAGAAACATGAATGAAATTAACGAAAACGACTATATGCAAGATGCCAAAGGCCGGCTAATTCCCAAATCCATGGTCAAGCCGCAAGACCAGCTGCGCGACCAGACGGTCAAAATCATTGTTGAGCGCTTTAAGAAAAGCCATGAAGTGCTGAAAGACTGTAAGGTTAAATCTATGCAGGACATTTCCGAACTTGAGGAAATCGTTGCCGAAAAATATCAGGCCAAGCTGGGCGGCAAAAAAGGCAATCTGACGCTTTACAGCTTTGACGGCAAATATAAAGTCATGCGTTCTTTTGCCGACCGCATCGTTTTTAACGAAGCCGCCAAGTCCGCCGAAGCCCTGTTTAAGGAATGCATTCTTGAGTGGGGCCAAGGTGCCGATCCAAAGCTGGTCAGCCTGGTTAATTACGCCTTTGAAACTGACAAACAAGGAAACTTATCATTCTCAAAGATATACAGTCTATTACATTATAATATTAATGATGAAAAATGGTTACGGGCAAAACAGGCCATTATAGACAGTATGAATGTCGCCTACTCCAAAAGCTATATCAGAGTTTATGAGCGTGTTGGCGATACTGAGGTGTATAAAGCCATTCCGCTGGACATTGCTGCCGATTTGTAACCTTTCGCCGCCTAACTCCAAATAAAAAGGTCAACACAGGCGAAACGGCGGATTTCAGTCCGAGGCTGTTATCCGCCGTCTACAGGAGATTAACCACCCTGTACTGATGAGCCAGGTTGAAAGGATTATAAAATGACAAATGCAAGTATTATCGGCTTTTTATCACAGGATAAAGTCGCATCTTTTCAAAAGCTGCTTGGTAACCGTTTTATTGCCGTTGCCGATTTCCCGGACGGCGTACCGGTAGCCTGGCAGGATAAAAAGCTGCACCTGACCGGCCCGGCCGAGCCTGTTTGCGACGGTGTTTTTGCAAAATTCGGAATCCGTAATTTGAAAAATGAAGCTGAGGCATTGGAAATTTTAACCCAGATTATCCCGGCAGAACGAATTTTTGCCGGAGAAGTTTTGCCTCCGGAGTTTTGGAGCGTTGGCATTTCGGAGAGGTTTAATGAAAAATCAGCGTAATACCAACCTGGCCAAAATTCACTTAGCCAAGAAACAGCTGGGATTGGACGATGACACCTACCGCAGTATCATTTTGCAAACAACCGGCAAAGACAGCGCGGCCAAGTGCACCGACAGGCAATTAGAAAAGGTTGTCAAAACGTTTGAAGAAAAAGGCTGGAAACAAAATAAAAATATCAAACGCTACCGCAAAGTTCCAACCGGTCGCTTTGATTTACAAAAAATCTACGCATTATGGGGGCAGCTTCAGGATATGGGCGTCGTTAAATCGACAAATCTGGTTGAACTGGACAAATGGGTCAGTCGGATGACGAAAGGCAAACGCAGTTCGGCTCAATTTTTGGAAGAAAGCTGGGCGCAACGGATTATCGAGTGTCTGAAGAAATGGATAGCCCGCGAAGAAAGCAAAAGGAGCTGCCATGAGTAATTTTACCGGAATCCTGGCTGATATTGAAAACGTTATCGGGACAGCAGCCACCCTGCAACTGGTTAAAGAGCGCGGCGGAACCAAAATCAGCATTCCCAAAAAACCGACGGAAAAATGCCAGTTAGTACACATTATCGGCATGCCGTTGGCAAAAAAACTAAGTTTAGAATTTGGAACCGGAGACATTTTAATTCCTATGGGACATTTTAAGGGAATGGGACGCAAAAAAGTTCTGGCTGCCAAAATGCTCGAACAGGGATTGTCCAGCAACACCATTGCCGCGGAATTGGATATTCACGAACGGACGGTTCGGCGGGTCAAAGAAAAGAATTATTTAGACTTACCACTCATTTCATATATTGAAGAACAAGAAAGGAAAGAAAATGAAAAAACGATTTGTAATTCAAGTCAAAGCCGTGGAACACTCCCGAATCAGGGGTGAAATAGAAATCGAGGCTATGGATGAAGCCGAAGCAATGATGAAGGCGGTTATGAATAAAGACCAAATTAACTGGGACTATCGCCGAACTGGCGATATTGACCGGCTGGAATATATGATTATTGCGGAGCACTGATTATGAAATACATACTTGTTGTTTTATTTACCGGGATATTTTCTTTCTTTTTACGAGAATATAACAGTTGGCTTCTTTATGGCTGGCTGCATTATTTTTGCGGCAGCATTATTACCTACTTTTCAATCAATGATTATTACAAGTATAAATGAGAGGATGATGATGAATAATTGGAAAGATGAACAGATGCCCGCAGGGCAAATTCCGGTGACGGAATTATCCGATGCCGAGCGTCAGCCATGTGAGATTTGGACGCGGGTTATGGGATATTTTCGGCCGTTGTCGGAGTTCAACAAAGGCAAGAAGGCAGAATTTTTAGAAAGGAAATGTTTTGATGAACACAGAATTAATCACAGAAATTAAAAAGAATGCTTTTATTGTCATTCTGGACGAAGCTGACACAACTAAACAGGAAATCGAAAAACTTTTTGATTATGCTGAAAGTAAAAGTTACCGAATTTTTTTCATCACGGCATCAAAACAGAGAAAGTATTTGTTTTGTTCAACCCCACATTAAAGCATGTTGAAGTTCTTCCGTATGAACCGGTTAATTCTTTATTAAGTGTTCCGCGTCTGACAATTCAGGAGTTTTTCACAAAAAAGGCCGTTTGAACGGCCTTTTTTTACATTCCATCAACTTTCTTAAACATAGAAGCGCCGTTTCCCGATACCGTCCAGCCGCAGAGCTGCTGCGCCAAGCGCTTATCGGTAAAGACGCCGCCCCGGCCGATATAATAATATAAAGTATGACCGTTAGCGTTATAGCTTTTTGAAATGGTATTTAACCGGTCTTTAAGCACAATTTTAACTTCAATCATTTTGTCCCAGCCTTTCTGTTCCGTCATATACGGCATGGCCGGGGATGAGTGAGCCGTGGCGCTTTTAACATCGTCCCCGGCTTGTAAAAACAGTTTCGGACAAGCCTGTCGCAACAGGTTAAACGGTGTTTTAAATTTGTCGGGGTCATAATCCGAAGATTTTTCTTCATCCGCCGTACTGTTATAAATAATCGGAAACGGTTTGTCGGGAACATTTTCGCCAAAGCCGCCCAAAATAAAGAAGAAAGCGGCCAAAGCAAGCAGAAATAAAGCTTTGAACATTGTTTTTTCCTAAAAGTTTTTTTCTTTATATCAGAAATGACTCTGAGAGTAAAGGTATGTATTTAATTATCATTAAATACATATTAAAGACAATGCGGACACCTGTCCGCTGTCGTTTGTTCTGCTGTTTGGTTAAGATAAGCGCATACCGGGCTTTATAACAGAACAGAGGACAACATGATTGAAACAGCTCAAGGCAAAATTCTTTTTACCGACAACGAACTGGCCTGCCGCCATTGCGGCATTTTGAAACTTGCTCCAGGTTTTGCGGATAAATTAAAAGAACTGCGCCTTGAGTTCGGTCTGCCGATGACTTTAAGTTCCTGCTGCCGCTGCAGCGAACACAACCGGCGGGAGGGCGGCAATGCCGGTTCTTTTCATCTGACCGAAAATATCAAGTGGAAAGTCCCCGGAACCTGCGCCGTTGATGTTGTACGCCGAGGCGCCGAATATGACCGAAAACTTTTAAGTACAGCCCTCAAGCTGGGCTGGAGTATCGGCATTGCCAAAACCTTTATTCATTTAGACCGCCGTTCTGATTATACCGACCTAAAAGCAGCTTTATTTACTTATTAACTTAACCAAGGAGGATGTTATGCCTGAAAACCAAACCGAAACCCCTTTCTGGAAGAACAAGACGGTCATCGGTTCCGTTGTTGCCGTTGTCTGCGGCATCTTGAGCTTCTGCGGTATTGATATTTCTGCCGACACACAGTCGGTCATTACCGACAATCTGGCCTCAATCGGCGCCGCCATCGGCAGCTTGTTTGGTGTTTATACCGCATTAAAAGGAAAATAACGTGGTTGATGTTGTGGATTTGGCAACTGCTGAAATAGCCGCATTTAACAGCGCTGCTCTGGACGAATGCCGCAAACAGCGGCATCGCGCCTTGAGAAGCCGGCATAAATGCGCAATCTGCGGTGCGGTCATTCCGCAGGAACGCCGCAAAGCCGTGCCAGGCGTGAAATTGTGTGTTGATTGTCAGGAGGAGGCAGAGCGTGGCAATCGTTGATTTTGTACAAAGCAACTCAAATTTTCTGATTTGGATTTTAAGCGGTTTTTGCGGGTGGATATGGTGGAGCCTAAAAAAACGTTTTGCAACCAAAGAAGATGTCAAAGCTGTTTCTGTCCGTGTCGACAGAATCGAACAGAAAGTTGCCGATATGCCCGGGCTTAAAGACTTCCATAAAATGCAGATGACAATAGAACACATGGCAGGCGTTCAAAATGAGCAAAAGGCAATTTTGCAGCGTGTTGAAAAAATTCTTGATCGCCAGCAGGACTATTTAATGAGTAAGGATAAATAACAATGGCTTATCGTGATTTCATGACAGAAGACCGCCGCCTTGCGGAGCTTCGTTTTTTGGCAGAAGACAACGACTACAGCCTGAACGACAGCGTTATGCAGACAGCTTTGGGGGAAATCGGCCACGGTGTCAGCCGTGAGGTTATCTGGGCGGATTTTGCCTTCTTGGCGGAACTGGGGCTGATTACGGTCGAAAAACCGCTTGACGGCCGGGTTACAGTTGCGCGCCTGACTGCCCGCGGCGAAGACGTCGCCCGCGGCCGGGCAACCGTGCCGGGCGTCAAAAAGCCCAGACCTGAATAAGGAGGCTATAATGGCCAGAAACTCAAGCATCGACCGCCTTCCCGCTGCCATTCGCGAAAAAATCGGCCAGCTGCGCCAAGCCGGCAAAACCATTGATGAGATTTTAGAAAAGCTCAAAGAGCTGGACGTTGACGTGTCGCGTTCGGCGCTGGGGCGGCATTGCAAGCAGCTGGAGGAGGTTTCGAAGTCAATTCGCCAGTCGCGGATCGTGGCCGAGGCGCTGGCAAAGAACTTCGGCGACGAGAGCGAAAACAAGGTCAGTCAGGTCAATATTGAGCTGATGCACTCGTTAATCCTTAAAATGATGGTTAATAATGAGGGCGAAACTATCACTATGGACAGCAAAGACGCTTTTTTCATGGCTTCCAGTCTGCAAAAACTGGTTCAGGCTTCCAAGCAAAATGTTGAAAACGTTATTCAACTGCGCAAAGAATTTGCCGAGAAAGCAGCGCAAGCCGTTGAAAAGGCCGGCAAGAAAAAAGGCATTTCGGCAGAAAACCTTGACTTTATTAAGCGTGAAATTTTCGGGATAGTCTAAAAATGGAAGAATTTCAGGCGGACAAAGTTTTTTTATATTATCAACAGCTTTTAAGCACAACGGCTTTGACCTCACCGGTTACCGTCGTTGAAAAGTCTCGCCGAACCGGTTATTCCTGGGCGGCGGCAGCAGTTGCTGTATTCGTATCATCACCGGCTGAAAATGCACAAAATACTTATTATATGGGCTATGATTATGAGATGGCCCGCGAATTTATCCAGTATGTCGGCGAATGGGCGAAAAAAATCGGCGAAGCCTGTTCCGAAGCCGAGGAATACGTTTTCAAAGATCCGGACAATCCGGACAAAGACATCAAGGCTTTCCGAGTTACCTTTGCCAACGGCAAAGAGGTTGTCGCGCTGCCGTCGGTTGCCCGGGCGCTGCGCGGTAAGCAGGGCTTTGTCATTATCGACGAGGCCGCTTTCCATGACGATTTAAAAGAGGTGTTAAAAGCGGCTTTCGCGCTGCTTATCTGGGGCGGACAGGTGTTAATCATCTCGACCCACAACGGCGAAGACAATCCTTTCAACGACCTGATAAAAGACATCCGGGCCGGCAAAAGCCCCTACAAGCTGCTGCGCTGCACTTTTGACGACGCGTTGCGCCAGGGACTTTACAAGCGGATTTGCCAGAAACAAGGCAAAGAGTGGAGCCAGGCAGCCGAAGACCAATGGAAAGCCGACATTTACAAATTTTACGGCGACAGCGCGGCGGAAGAGCTGGACTGTATTCCGGCCAACGGATCCGGAAACTATTTCAGCCGCTTAATCGTTGAACAATGTATGCAGCCGGACATTCCGGTTTTAGAATTAGCGGTTAAACCTGAATTTACCGCCGCGCCGTCATCTGAACGGATTGATTTTATTAATGGCTGGATAAAAGACAATCTTCAGCCGGTTATTGAAAAAATGAACCCGAATTTGGCTTCAGGCTTCGGTTATGACTTCGGCCGTTCCGGTGACCTGTCGGTTTGCGCGGTTTTGCAGGAAGATGCCGGCTTAAATCTCAAAACGGCGTTTGTCCTGGAAATCCGCAACATGCCGCACGAACAGCAATGGCAGATTGCCGACTATATCACGGCCCACCTGCCGCTTTTCCGCTTCTCCGCCTATGACGCCCGCGGCAACGGTTCCTATCTGGCGGAAGTTGCCTGCCAAAAATACGGCGCCGCCGCGGTTGAAGAGGTTATGCTGACGACGCAATGGTACAGCCAGAATATGCCGCGCGCCAAGGCCTATTTTGAAGAAAAGCGGGTCAGTTTGCCGCGAAACGCCAATATTTTGAACGATTTTAAGGTTGTGAAGCTGGTTAAAGGCGTGCCGACGGTCGCCGAGATCAGGACAAAAGACGAACACGGCAACAAGCGGCACGGTGACAGCTGCATTGCTTTTGTCTTGGGTATCTATGCCATGAGCAAGGAAGGCATTCCTGTTTACGAAGGCTGCATGACGGCCAAAGATTTAGCTGACGATGATGAAGAAAACAATTTTAAATTTGCCGAAGGAACCTACTGATGTTTAACGTTATTAAAAGCTATTTAAATAAGATGTTGTTGACTTCTGCTGAGGCCAGCACCCCGATAATCGGCGTCCGCGACCAGCTGAGTTCCACCCCCAGCACTAACCTGACACCGGTAAAACTGGCCCGGATTTTAAGAGAATCCGGCGAAGGCGATATTTTAGAGTTAATGGAACTTGCCGAAGAAATCGAAGAAAAAGACCTCCAATATCAAACCGTCTTAAACGCCCGCAAGCGTACCGTCGCGCAGCTGGACATCTCGGTTGAACCGGCCGATGACACGCCGGCGGCAACCGCTCAGACCGATTTTGTTAAAAACTTTTTAACTCGCGATACGTTGGAAAGCGAAATTTTTGATATGCTGGACGCGGTGGGCAAAGGTTTTTCGGTTACCGAAATTGTTTGGGAAACCTCAAGCAGCCAGTGGATGCCAAAATCCCTGAACTGGGTTGACCCGCGTTGGATTGCTTTTCAACAAAACGACTTGTCAAAACCTTTGTTGAAAGTGGAAGGCGGCTATAAGGAACTGGCGCCTTTTAAATATATCTATACGACAATCAAAGCCAAATCCGGACTGGATATCCGCGGCGGGCTGATTCGCGGCGTTGCCTGGGCGTATCTGTTCAAAAACTTTTCGCTTAAAAACTGGGTTTCGTTTTTGGAAGTCTACGGCCACCCGCTCCGGGTCGGCAAATACGGCAAAAATGCGACGGAGAAAGACAAACGCAATCTGTTAAAAGCGGTTCTCAACCTCGGTGCTGACGCGGCTGCCGTCGTTCCCCAGGACATGATGATTGACTTCATCAAGAACGAAACCAGCGCCGGCGGCGCAGCTTTCAAAGACCATGCCGCTTATTACGATCAGGCCATTTCCAAGATTGTTCTGGGCCAAACTACAACCACCGACGCCATTTCCGGCGGACATGCAGTCAGCCGGGAACATAACGAAGTGCGGATGGATATTGCCAATTCCGACGCTCGCCAGCTGGCTGCCGTCTTAAACCGTGACCTGATCCGGCCAATGATTGAGCTGAATTTCGGGCCGCAAAAGGCTTATCCGAAGCTGCATATCGGCAATCCGGAGACAGAAGATACTTCCAAGTTAACCGAAAGCGTTGCCCGGTTGCTGCCGTATGGCTTTACCGTTTCGGCAAAGCAAATGCGGGCTAAACTCGGGTTAAACGCTCCGGAAGACGAAGACGACGTTTTCGGACAAATTAACGGATTTTCCCAGCTTCCGGCGTTTAACCAGGCGTTAAACAAATCTTCAGCCGCAGTTAAACAGCCGGTCAACGACTTTATTGACGACCTGGGCGATGACGAGTTAAAAGACTGGCAGCCGAAAGTCGAACCGGTCAAAAAGAAGATTGAAGAACTGATTGCCGGACTATTGAAAGAGGGCAAAAGCCTGGAAGACCTGAAATCGGAACTGGTCAAGCTGGACGTTTCTCCCGACGAACTGGCGGAAAGCCTGGCTAAAAACTCTATGGCAGCCCGCTTAATCGGGGGCGGCGATGGCGAATAACTTTATTCCCAAAGAAGTTCTGGCGTTTCTGCAGCGCAAAAAGCTGAAGCCTACCAACCGTTGGACAGACCTTTGGCATGGCGAACACGCCCGATTCTTTACCGTTGCCCGTTCAACTTATGCCGACATTATTAATGATGTTTACGATGAAGTTGTCAAAGCCATTGCCGACGGCAGCACGCTGAAGACTTTTCAGGACAGACTGACGCCGGTTTTGCAGGAAAAAGGCTGGTGGGGAAAGGCGGAAGACGGCGTTCAGCTCGGTTCGCCGCGCCGGCTGCGCACCATTTACGACACCAATCTTCGCACCTCTTACGCGGCCGGCAGATGGGAACGGATCCAGCGGCGCAAAAAATCCCGGCCGTATTTGCGTTATGTTTGCGTTTTGGATGAAAAGACCAGAGCGGCACACCGGCAGTGGCACGGTTTGGTTTTGCCGGTTGATCATCCCTTTTGGCAGACACATTATCCGCCGAACGGCTGGCATTGCCGCTGCAGCGTGCAGCAGCTAAGCCGGGAAGAACTTGGACGTAACGGCTGGAGTGTTTCCTCATCACCGGAAATCGCTTATCAAAACTGGGAAAATAAAGCCACCGGGGAGGTCAAGCGCATTCCGGTCGGTATTGCTCCGGGCTTTGATTACAATGTCGGAATTGCCAATTTAAGGGTAAAAGCGCGTGAACAAGTGGCAGAAAAACTTAAAAAAATTAATCCGGACATCGCTCGTACTGCAATTAACAGCCTTGTGCGCAGCGATGATTTTGCTGATTTTTATAAAAATCCTCAGGGGTATTTTGCAGTGGGCGTCGTGGATGACCGGATTAAACAGGCCTTAAAAGCGGAAACCGTTGTCTGCTGCCTGTCTGATGAAACCTTATTGAAAAACCAGAAACACCACCCGGATTTGCAACTGGATGATTATCTGCAGATTAATAAAGTTTTGCAAGATTACGATATTTTGGTTCAAGATACGGAAAAAACCGTTGTTTCCGTTAAAAAAATCGCCGATAAAAGTTATTGGCTGGCCGTAAAGGTCACCAGAAACAAAAATGAAATCTTTGTCTTAACCTATCATCTGGTCAAAGAACGAGACATAAAACGACTGCTCGGCAAAGGAAATCGTTTAAAATAAATTAACGGATATGCAGTAGAGCTCCCTTCCATCTACACGCGAGCCATTCAAAGAATGTCCTACGGCCGGGAGATTCACCGTGTTTTACATATCCGTTACTTTTATTATATAAGCAAACAAGTCCAAAATCAAACAATTTTTTAATTGATTCTTAGTCCTTTTCTTTTATAGTAATATCCGACGGTTTAACTCAGCTGTCGGATATTATTATGTATTCTACCGGAATTTTCCTTCCGCGAGAATAATATAACAATGAGTTATGTAGAAAAATCGTTGTTGCTTCATACGTCTGATGACGGAGGAGTACAACGAATAAGTTACTATGTGACAAATAAGTTGTTACTGTCTCGCAGTAGATCAAACTCCTCCACCTTTGGGAGTTGAAAGGTGGAGAAATTTAAGGAGTTTCATTCATGCAAGACAACAGCTCTCAAGAAAACATTCAGCCAGCAAATCTTTTGACTCTTCCCAACCCGATTGATATTTATTTAGGACGCCGTATTGCTCTGATACGGGCAAAAGCCTGTTTAAGCAGGCAGGCGTTTGCTGATAAACTTAGAATATCCGAGCCGCTTTTAAACAGATTTGAACGAGGCGCCGAAAAAATACCGGCCTCGCTGCTATGGTACGTTGCAGTTTTTTTAGAACAAGACATAGACACCTTTTTTTGTGATATACTGCCCGAAAAAAATAATCGTATCTTCAAACTTCCCGAAACGGAACCAACTTTTTTGGAAGAAAAATGAAAAACGCGAAAAATCCCCTTGTTTTTATCGAAAACGTTTTTTTCGGATAAAGTTACATGAAGTCTAAAAAGGCAAACCACAAACCGTTTAAAACCCGTTTAAAATTGACGTATAAAATAAAAGTACACGCGCATATAACAAAACCTAGTAGGTTTTGTTTAAATCAATCCCGAAATAAAATCAACGCGGACACCTGTCCGTCTATTTAAATAGTACGTATCGGCCTATGTTGACAGCATGACCGATACACATTTTGACATATCCATCAATTCCCTGCAGCTGGAACTTAATCCGGACAATTCCGTCCCGGAGGAAGTCCAGCTGCTCCCCTATGGCAAAATCAAAGGCCGCGACGGCCGCAAATTCTCTATGTTTGACGTGGCTGCCGTCATTGCCAACACCCTGAAATGGTACAATCCCGCTTCCAATTCCGACAAGCTGGATTTGGTCATCGACTACGAACATCAGACCCTTTTTGCTGACAAGAACGGCGCACCGGCTCCGGCGGCTGCCTGGATTAAGCAGCTCATCAACAAGGGCAAAGACGGGCTGTGGGGTAAAGTCGAATGGACGAAACGCGCCGAAAAGGCCGTTGCCGACAGGGAATACCGCTATTTGTCACCGGTTTTCACACATGACAAACAAGGCAACGTTATCGCTTTGACCTGCGCCGGTCTGACAAATTACCCGAACCTTGAACTTCAAGCGTTCAATAAATCTAACCTTAACAATGAGGAGGACAAACAAGTGGATTTACTTGCAAAACTCATTCAGCTGTTAGGTTTGGCCGAAACTGCCAGCGAACAAGATGTCATTGATGCCGTTACCCAGCTGAAAACAGCCGGCGGACAGGTTTCTTTGAATAAAATCGCCGACGTTTTGGGTGCCGCAGCTGATGAAACATCTATCGTTGCCGCCATCAACAAACAGAAGGCGGAAAGCGTCGACGCAACCAAATACGCAAATTTGAGCCAGGAAGTCTGCAAACTTAAAGAGCTGATTGCTGCCAACAAGGCAGAAGCAGCCGTAAGCCAGGCTATTGCCGACGGCAAGCTGATTCCGGCTTTGAAAGACAATGCCCTGGCTATTCATAAAAGCCTGGGAGAAGCAGCATTTAACGACTTTATTGCCAAAATGCCGCAGTTGTCCCTGAACAAATCGGATGCTCCGACCGGTACGCCGCCGGCGACCGTTGGCAGTCTGACCGGCGAAGAACTGGCCGTTTGCAAACAAATGGGCTTGTCTGAAGACGAATTTAAGGCTGCCCGTAAAGAGGAGAAAAACTAATGCCTGAATTTAATGCAGAAGAAAGAGACGGACGCAATGTCGCTTTTCCGTTGAAAAGTGAAGAAGAAATTTACATCGGAGAAATTGGCTGTATTGATGCCACCGGCGTTGCCGTTGCCGCAAAAGCCGCAGCAGGATTGAAAGCTATCGGCAGAGTTGAAAAGGTAGAAAACGGCGTCGTGCTTTTCCGAAAGGGCGTTTTCCTTTACCAGAATGACAGCAGCGACAGCTTAAGCGACGCTGATGTGGGGGCAGACTGCTATATCAGCAATTCCACCACTGTATGTAAAACCGGAACTTCAAAATCCAAAGCCGGGACGGTCTTTGCCGTAGCCGACGGCGGTGTTTGGGTCAAATTTTAACAGGAGAAAGTTCAATGATTATTAACTCCGCAACGCTTAACGGAATTAAAACCTCGTTTAACGTGATTTTTAATAAGGCGTTTGCCGAAGCTCCGAGCCAGTATAAAGAAATAGCCATGGACGTCCCGTCGACAGCCGCTGAAAATACCTATGCCTGGCTGGGAATGACGACAAAGTTCCGGGAATGGATCGGCGATCGTGTTATTCAGAATCTCGAAACTCATGGTTACACGATTCGAAACAAAAAATTTGAAAACACAGTCGGCGTAAGCGAGGATGACATTGAGGACGATAACCTCGGTGTTTATACGCCGCTGGTTCAAAACCTTGGTTATGACGCCAAAGTTCACCCGGACGAGCTGGTTTTCGGCCTTTTGGAAAAAGGAACGGATAATAAATGTTATGACGGTCAGTATTTCTTTGATACCGATCACCCGGTCGGTAAAGAAAAAAAGTCTGTTTCAAATTTTTACACCGGCAGTAAACCGGCCTGGTATTTGATTGACGCTTCACGTCCGGTAAAACCGATCGTCTTTCAAAAAAGAAAAGATTACCGTTTCCAGGCAATCACCGACAGCAAATCAGAAATTGTCTTTAAAGAAGGCAAATATTTATACGGTGTAGACGCTCGTGTTAACGCCGGCTATGCCCTGTGGCAGATGGCTGCCTGTTCCAAAGAAGAGCTGACACAGGCTAATTTCACAAAGGTATATCAGAACATGTGTGCCTTAAAAGCCGACAATGGCAAAGCGCTGGCTATCAAACCGACGATTTTGCTGGTTTCTCCAACCAATTTCATTAAAGCAAACGAGCTCATTACCTCAGACCGGTTGGCTAACGGCGAATCCAACCCGATTAAAAATCTGGTTAAAGTCGTTATGTGCCCGTTTTTGAGCGACTAACCGGAGCAGAAAATGGAAAAAACAGAAGACGAATTCAAAATGGGCGGCAAATCACTGCTGATTAAGGCAAAGGTTAACGGATTCCGCCGCGGCGGAATTGCGCACAGCGACAAAGAAACCCTGCATTCGGTCAGTGAATTCACACCTGAACAGCTGGGACAGATTATGGCCGAAAGCGGCAAAGGGCTGATTGTCAAAGTGGTGGAAGTCAAAGGAATGGAAGGCGGCAACCAGCCGCCGGCCATTCCGGAAGATGCGCTTGACAAGGTAAAGGTGGCAATTTCCGAGCTGGAAACAGCAAAAGAAAAAGTCAATGTTGCCAATTTAAGCGCCAAAGTCGGCTTTAAGGTTTCCGGCGAGCTGAAAGACCAGGCTATTGCCGAAATGGCAAAACCACAGGAATCAAAATCCCAAGAATAAGGAAAACAGGGCATGTATGCAACAAAAGATGATTTGATTAAGCGTTTCGGCGAGCGGGAAGTTGTCGCTTTGGCCGGCAATGAAGACGAAGTCATTGACGATACGGTTGTTGAAACGGCGCTGGCCGACGCCGAAGAGCTTATCAATTCCTACGTTGCGGTTAAATATGCCCTGCCTTTGTCCACCGTACCGGCAGCCTTGAAACGGATCTGCTGCGATATGGCCCGGTACTTTATGTATAAGGAGGTCATTCCCGAAGAACTTGAAAAAACATACGAACGAAACCTGACTTTTTTGAAGGATATCGCCAAAGGCGTCGTTACCCTGGGCGACCCCGAAACAGGACAAAACCCCGAACAAGCGGGCGACGTTATTTTTTCCGGCAGCGCCGCCCGCCATTTTTCGCAAAATCAGTTGAAAGGTTTTTGAAATGGGCGTCAGAGCAAAATTTGAAGAGCTGGACAAGCATATTGAAAACCTCAAAGGCTTAGATGACAAAGCCCGTGAAGAGCTTAACGACAATATTGCCGGCGTTTTGGAAAGCAGCACGGTTCAGCGTTTTGAAGAAGAACACGATCCTGCTGGTAAAAAGTGGAAGCCCAATCTGCGCGGCGGCAGGATTCTGACTTTGCATGGTTATCTTTGCGGCAGCATTATCGGTCAGGCTACCAAAGATTATGCCGAAGTCGGTTCGGCAATGGTTTACGCGGCCATTCATCAATACGGCGGCACCATCAAAGCCAAAGTTAAAAACTTCTTAAAGTTTAACATTGGCGGACGCTGGGCCAGCAAAAAAGCCGTTACAATTACGGCCCGTCCATATCTGGGTTTGTCCAAGCGCGACGAAGACGATATTTGCCGGGGAGTTGAAAATTTTCTTAACGGAGCGTTGTCATGAGTTTTGAAAATCCGATTTTAACCATTGAAAAGGCGATTATCGACCGCTTGCAAAAGGCCGTAAACAGCGGTGTTTTAGGTTATAAAATCCCGGTTATCGCTTCTTATTCCGGCGAAGGTGATGACGACATTCCGCATCTCTTAAAAACCCGCAGCCCGGCAGTCTGGGTTGCTTACAGCGGCGAAGAGGCAGCCGCCGGCAGCCGCAAAGACGTCAACGCTTATTTTTCGCTGATTGTCTACGTCCGCAACAACAAATCGGAAAACGCCGCCCGTGAGGGTTCCCTTAATCACGCCGGCGCGTATCAGCTGATTAACGATATTAAAAGATTACTGATTGAACAGGACTTAGGACTGCCGATTGAACCTTTTTCTTTCATTGAAGCCAAGCCGATTATCAACGCCCGGCTCGAAAAATATTATACGACCATGTTCGGGCTGCGCTTCAAAACACTTTATACCCAGCCGGTTTCCGGCAAACCCTATTCAAAGCTGGACGATTTTCTGCGTGTCAAAGGCACATGGACAATCGGACAGACTGAAAATGAAATTTCATTTAATGTTAACAAGGAGTAACCCATGAAAATTTTTGTAAAACCGGCAAAAGACGGGCTGAAGGTCTACAAACCCGACATGACCGTTCTTTCCGCCCAGGGCGAAGCCGTAGAAGACAATATCTACTGGCGCCGCCGTCAACGCGACAACGAGGTAATTATTACTCCTGTCGCCAAAGCCCCGGCAGCTCCAGCTCCGGCAGAAGACCCCAAAACCACAAAAAAAGGAAAATAAGATGGCTCAATTTGATTTTAACGAAATTACGCAGACCCGAGTCCCCGGGACTTATTGCGAAATCGACAACAGCCTGGCCAATCAGGGCTTGTCGGGCAAGCCGTCCGCCGGGTTGCTGATCGGCCAGAAACTGGAAGGTTTGCTGGAATACAATAAAGTTTCCGGACTGATTACCAGCGCCGATCAGGTCATTCCACTGGCAGGCCTTGGTTCGGAACTGCATCGCATGGCCACGGCATGGTTTAAGAACAACACGCAAAGCAAACTTTATATTATAGCCGTTGAACAGACGGAAGGCACCGCAGCCGTTTATCATTTGGCAATTACCGCAACCAAAGTACAGGCCGGTATGCTGAATTTGATGATCGGCGGCCGAGAAGTTCAGCTGACAATCAACGAGGACGACACCGCCGCCGACATTACCAGCGCGCTGATTGCCAAAATCAACGCCAATGTCATGCTGCCGGTTACCGCTGCCGCCGTTTCCGAGAAAGACACGGAAATCAACCTGACTGCCAAGCATAAAGGCGAAGCCGGCAATTTTATTGATGTCAGCTTAAACTATTATGACGGCGAAACGACCGCCCCAGGTCTGGAGCTGACCATTACCCAGTCGACCAAAGGCGCCGGCAATGCCAGCCTGGCCGATACGATTGCCGCTCTCGGCGATTTTTATGCGCCGACAATCGCCAGTTCCTATGTCGATGCTGCCAATATCCGGCTGCTGAAAGAGGAAAGTACGCGCCGTTTCGGAGCTATGGTCAACAACGAAAGCTCTGTTTACATGGTGTTTAAAGGCACTTTAAACGAGATGTTGACCAAAGTTGAAAACGTTAACAATCAGTGCTTCAGCATCATGATGGACTATAAAAGCCCGAATATGCCGGAAGAACGCGCGAGCGCTTACGCTGCCGTTTCGGCTATCGAATTTCAGAAAGACCCGGCGCGGCAGATTGCCGGTCTGGAACTGGTCGGAGACCTGCCGGCCAAAGAAGAGCTGCGGGCAGAAGAACGCAATATGCTGCTGGAGGCCGGCATTGCCACGGTTATTGTCAATGCCAGCGGCAACACCGCGATTGAGCGCGAAGCGACCACTTACCGCAAAAACAGCGCGGGCGCTGCAGACAACAGCTATTTTGACATGACCACCACCCAGACCGTCATTTATCTGCGTTATTCCTGGAAAGAGCGCATCCAGCAGAAATTCCAGCGTTACAAACTGGCGGATGACGATTACGAAGTCCAGCCCGGCCAGAAAGTGGTTACGCCGAAAGTTTTGACCGGCGAAATCATCGCGCTGGCCGAAGACTGGCTGGCAGCCGGTTTGGTTGAGGACATCAGCAGCTTTAAGAATAGCATTCTCACGCTGCGCGACAGCAATGACACCGAACGCTTAAATCAGCTGCTGCAACCCAATATCATGAACAACCTGCGCATTGTTGCCGGCAAACTGCAATTTCTTCAATAAAGGAGGTTAAATGACTAATCCTAACATGAAATATGGCGAAGGAACGCTGAAAGCCGATGGCGAAAGCTTTGACATGTTCGAAATCAGCTATTCGCTGAACGGAAAAGTCCGAACCGCCATTGATAACGGTCAAGGCTTTACCACTCAGACCAAAGGCGGTTGGGTTAAAGGCAAAATCCACCTTATCCCGGGCATGTCGATTGAAAAAATCAAGGCTATGGATGACGTAACCGTCGTATGGGATACCGATACCGGGCAGACCTATACGGCCGCGCATGCCTGGCTGGAAGGAGAACCGGAAGTCGTCACCGGCGGCTTTGAAGTTCAATTCGGCTATAAAAAAGCCAACGAAGTTGTAACAGGAGCTTAAATATGACACTAAGTTTTACTTTACCCGATGGTTTAAAAATCGGTTCCGAGGTTCACAAAGAAGTGGAAATACGGGACATCACGGCCGGCGACATTATTGAAGCAAACGAGCGTAGCCGGGAAGTCTTCCTGACGCCGGAAGGTCCGATGCTGATGTGTCCGACCGATAAAATCGTCAGAAGTATGCTCTGCCTTATCATTACCAAGCTAGGCAGTCTCAAGATGCCGCTGAGTCCTGCGGAATTTAATAAGCTTTCGGCGGCCGATTTTGACTTTTTGGCCGAAAAATACATTGAAATGCGGGAGAAGTCCAACCTGGACGCCCTGGGGCGAGATAATCAGCCGCTATAATGACACGCTGGATCTGGTGTTGGTAGCGGCTCGAGTCCTGCATTTCCCGGAAAGCGACATCTTCAATATGCCGTTTTCCCGAATAATCCGCTATTTCGGGCGATTGAACAAATTGAAAGACAAATATAAATGGTAAAAGACTTAAAAGCATCGTTTAGACTGGATTTAACCGGCAATCTGTTCGGTAAAAGCCAGCAGCTCGCTAACCGGCTGTCCCGCATGGGACAGACCGGCAGCCGCAGTATGATGATGTTTTCAAAGTCTTTAACAGCGGTTGACACATTATCCGGGCACCTGTCCGATCGTTATGCGGCAATAATAACGGGGGCAACAACTGCCTATGCAATTAAAAACGCTGCCAATCTGGAACTACGCCTAACTCGTTTGGGTATTCAGGCGGAAATCAGCCAAAAACAAGTCAACGACCTTAATAATGAAATTTACCGCATTTCGCAGCTGCGGGACATAAACATCAATCCGGACGAACTTCTTTCGGCCGTTGAAAAAATTGTCAGCAAAACCGGCAATCTTGAATTTGCCCAGGATAATCTGAAAAACCTGGCTTATACCATTTCCGCCACCGGCGCTGCCGGCAACGACGTTGGTGCAATGGCAGCCGATTTGTTCGAGAAGTTCGATATTAAAGACGCCAATCAAATGATTGCCACCTTGGGCATGCTGGTTAACCAGGGCAAGGCCGGCGCATTTGAATTGCGAGACCTTGCAACCCAAGGCGAACGCGTAACCGCCGCCTATGGCCAAATGGGCCGAACCGGCGTTAAAGCTGCCGCAGAAATGGGGGCTATGTTACAGATGGCCCGCAAAGCTACCGGTTCGCCGGAACAAGCAGCAACAGCATTGGAAGCCTTTATCCGCAATCTGAATGCGGTTGAAAAACGCTCAATGCTGCAAAAAGCCGGTATTCAGCTAATAGATCCGGAAGACCCCAAACGTATGCGGTCGGCAGTTGAGATTGCCAAAGACTTAATTAAACTGACAAAGGGTGACGTTTCAAAAATCGGCCGGGTTATTGATGCTGAAGGTATCCGCGCGCTCAATGCGATGATCATCGAATATAAACAGACCGGCACTTTTGAAACGGTTGACAGTTTTGTCAACATCAGCCAGGAAAGCAAAGGTTTGTTGGCCGATTCCGCACGGGTGGCCGGAACGCTTGACAGTTCTTTAACCTCCCTGAAAACCGCCTGGTCCGGCTTTGCCAACCGCAATTTGGCCGAACCGATCCAAAAACTGGCCGATGCCTTAAACCGTATCCAGCCGGAGCAGCTGGACAAATGGCTGCAAACGGCCGGAAAAATTGCCGTGACGGTCGGCGCTTTGGCCGTTGCCAATAAAGCCCGGCACGGCGTTCTCGGCGTTATGGATTTTTTCGGCATGGGGAAAAAAGGCGGCACTTCTTCAGCTTTGGGCGCTTTAGCGGCAAACGGCCGGCCGGTTCCGGTTTATGTTGTCAACGGCGGCGCGTTGGGTGCCGCCGGTCTGGCTGACGGAATGGATATGTTCGGCGGCGGAAAGTCCGGCAAGTTTGGCAAAGTAGGACGTTTTTTGGCACGTCACCGCGGATTGGCAAAAGCTGTTCAATATGGCGGCAAGGCCTTAAAATACGGTGGCAAGGCGCTTGGCGTTGCCGGCATGGCTTATTCTGCCTATGAATTGACACAGGCGCAAAACGGTTCGCAGCTGGGCGGAAGCCTCGGCAGCATTGCCGGCGGCTTAATCGGCACCATCGGCGGGCCGCTCGGTATGGTCGCCGGAGCTTATATCGGCAATTATCTGGGTGAAAAAATCGGCGGATGGTTTGACCGTATGCCGGAGGAAAACGCCAAAGCCTTGGAAAGCGAGCGTGCTTTGAATGTCTTAAAATCACAGAGCGACACAAAAATTCATCTCGACATCAACTCTCCCGGTGCCGACGTAACCCTGCGAAAGGTTGAAGACAACAGCCCGGAAAACAACATGACCCGCATTGACATGAGTCTGGGAGGCCGCAGTTATGCTTTATAAATTCCGCAATGTAGAATTTAATGTTAAAACGTTTACCTACGGCCGCAACAACAAGCCGGCGGAAGCTGACTTTCTGGGAACAGATTCGGACAGCCAGGACGGCAAACTGGACAACATGGATTTTCATGTCGAAGGCTATATTTACGGTAAAAAAGTTGAAGAAACCAGAATAAAACTCGAAAAAGCCCTTGAAAGACGCCAGGGCCTGCTGGTTATGCCTGACGGCCGCAGCGCTCAGGTTAAAATTGAAGAAGGCTGGCACATCAGCAAGTCCGAAGAGACTGACGACAAATACGATCTTGATTTCAGTTTCAAGAAAATTGACAGCGACAGCCTTTCTCTAAAAATTATTGAGCTGCAGGAACTCGACGATGAAAAGTTTGCCAAGGCAACGGCCGAAGCGGAAAAAAGCTTTTTGGCCGAGTTTGACGAGAAGTTTACTTTTGAAGGTTTTCCCGGATTTGTCAAACTGCAAAGTTATGACAACCTTGTCAGTATAACCAACAAAATATCAAAGCTGTCGGCCAATAACCTGATCGGCCAGATTACCAACCCGATCAGCGGCAGTCTGGACATTTTGGCGGCCAGTGCCGGCGGCATCGGTGCGGCAATTCTGAGTTATGCCAAACTGCGCGATTTGTTTGGCGAGTTGACCGACAAAGACTATTTTGACACTTATATCAGCATGGCCGGCATTAAGTCCGACGTCAAAAAACCGGACGTTTCGGCCGAGGCTTCCGACCAGATTTACCAAAACGGCAAGGCTTCGGAAGAGCTGATAAACCAAGAGGCAATCATTGAGGCGATTGATGAAGCCGTTTATCATAAAGAATATAAGAATGCGGCAGACTTGCTTGAGACGATCGAAACCTTAATAGATACGACGTTGACCGTCGCCATTGCCACCGACAACCGGGAAATTCAGACCCAGATTAACAACATTCTAAACATCGGCGTCGGGCTGATTAAACAAAAGCATGTCGTCAACACAACGGTTAAAAGCTACAACAAGAGCTTTCCGGCCTGTGTGATTGCACACCGCCTGTATGGTTCCGACAATCTGGAAGCCCGGGCGGACGATATCCAGACCCGCAACGGCGTTGCCAATGCCCTGTTTATGCCGGCCGGCGTAGATTTGGAGGTGCTAGATGTATAAGATTGAGCTTCGTACCCCGAATTTAGGCATCAGCAATTTCAGCTTTAACCGTATTGTCAAATCGGTTTATCAGCTGGCCAACTGCGCGTTTTTTGCTGCTTATGACAAAGACTATAAAGATTTAAGCACCATTAAACAGGCATTAAAAAAGGATATGGACGTCACGGTTTTAATCGACGACGAACTGGCCTTGACCGGCTATGTGGCGGCGGTTGACTGCGGATATATGAACAAAAAGCCGTCCCTTTCCGTCAAAGTCAACACTTATGCAGGACGAATGGTCAAGGCTTCCGTCGGCAAAGGCTTTTATTTTACCAGACAAAAGGCTGCTGACATCGTCAGCCAGCTGGTTTCCGGCTACCCGGTAGAGTTTGTCAATCAAAGCGCCAACGACGTTGTTTTGCCGGCGTTTGTCGTCTCGGCCACCGACAAAATCGAAAAGGTTATCAACCGGCTGGCCAGATTGTCGGATACGTTGATTTATTCCGACGATACTGGCCGGTTGGTCATGACGGACAAATGCCGGGACAAATACACCGCTTCGGCGCTGATTACCGGCGAAAACATCATTGATATTTATAAAAACGACAATGTTTACAAGGCCTTTGAGACCGTTACCCTGCACAGCCAGTTGCCGCTGGCGGACGCTTACAGCCTGGACAACATTATCAGCAGCCCGGTGTCCGGAAAGTCCCAGGGCAGCGGCCGACAGTATCATCAAACCGTGGACATTGCCAGTCAAAGCCGCTTAAATGCCGCCATTTCGGAGCTTGAATATGACTGTTACGATTTGAAAGTTACCGGTTCGTCATTCCGCACAACCGACGACAAACTCTACCAGCTTAATTCGGCCCTAAAAATCAAAGACCCCTGGATTGAATTAAACGACAGCTTTTTAATTACCGACGTTGACCTGACTTCCGGCCAAAACGGCTGCCGGGCGGAGCTTAATTTGGAGAAAATGGCATGACAGAGCTGGAAAAAGTTATTAATGAATTGGTTGAATTAATCAGACAAAGCAGCAGCGAACAACAAGAGCAGCTGGCCGGACTGATTCGCTTCGGCATGGTTAATCTGGTTGAAAAAGGCCAAACCCAGCATTGTCAGGTTAAAACGGTAGCCGGCGAAATTCTGAACGACGTCGCTTTTCTGGAGCCTTACGGCTTTACGGCCAAACCGAAAAAGAAATCGGAAACGCTGATTTTCAACGTCAACGGCAATAAATTCAACAACGTGGTCTTAAACATCGGCAACCGCGAGCTGCGCTTTAAGGAGCTGAACGACGGCGAAGTCGCCATGTATGACGACAGCGGCAATCTTCTGCACTTCAAGAACGGCGGCGTTATCGACTTCAAAGCCCCGGCAACCATGAATCAGACAGCGCAAACCCTCAATATCAGCGGAACGACTGCCGTTAATGTCAAAACCAACACCCTGACCGCCGAAGCGGACAGCGTTTCAGTTAAGGCCAAAACTGCCACGGTTGACGCCCAAACAACGACTGTCAATGGCAAAGTCAACCTTGCCGGCGGCGGTCAACCGGTGGCCCGCCTGGGCGATGCGGTAGAAGTCGACCCAAATACACATAAAGGAACCATAACCGCAGGTTCAACGGAGGTGACGGCCGGATGAAAACAATCGACGTCAGCAAAATTGATATTTTTGAGATTACAAACCCGAAGCTTCAACTGATTTTAATCTGCCTGTTTACCGACGGCTACGTCGAGCCGGACGAATTGCCGGAATACATACAGGAAAACCGCGGCTGGTGGGGCGATGCGATTAAAACCAGCGTCAACGGCCGCAAAGAAAATATTGTCTGGGGTTCCGGCCTCTGGGTCTTTGACCGGGAAAAGCTGAGCGACGACACCTTGGTGGATTTTAAGGAAAAGATAAAAGCCAGCCTGAAAGTTGCCGTTGACGCCGGCATTATATCCGAACCGGAAATAACCGTCATGCGCAGCAATGACCAGCTGAGCTTTATTTTAACCTTTACCGATGACGAACCTTTACAGTTTGAAGGATTTTAACAATGCCTTACCAGTTACCTACTTTACAAGAGTTAATTGAAAACTTTGAAAAGAATCTGGCTGCGGAACTTTCAAAAATTCCTAACGGATCTACGAAAATGCCGCTTTCAGTGCAAAAAGCCTATGCTCGAACAAACGGCTATGCGCTTAATGCTCTGTACGGATTTGTTAAATATATGTCAAAACAAATAATTCCGACGACGTCTGAAGGCGAATATTTGCGCCGCCATTGTTCCGGAATCGGCCTTTACCCCAAACAAGCCTCCAAATCCACCGGTACAATCAAAGTCACCGGCACGGTCGGCAACAGTATTGCCGCCGGAGAATTGCTCAATCGCGAAGACGGTTGGCAATATGCCGTTTTGGAAACCGTAACTTTAAGCGAAACCGAACAAAGCATTAAGGTCGTGGCAACCAAGGCCGGAGCGGCCGGAAACTGCGAAGCCGGGACAATCTTGACCTTTGTTAATGCTTTGGAAGGAATCAGCCCGACGGCAACGGTTGAGCTGATCGGTGCCGGCGCCGATGCTGAAACCGACAAAGACCTTCTGAGCCGCTATGTCGAATATATGCGCAACCTGTATATGGGCGGTGCGGACTCAGACTATAAAAAATGGGCGCTGGAGGTTGAAGGCGTAAATCGCGCCTGGGTATATCCGCATACCATGGGCGCCGGTACGGTTACTGTCCGGATTATGACCCCGACCGGCTTTCCCGATGAAGAACTTCTTCGAAAAGTCAAAGAACATATTGACAGCAAGCGCCCGGTAACCGTCAAGCGCATCTTTGTTCTGGCGCCGGCCGCCAAAGCCATTGACATTGAAATTGCCAATCTGGATCCGGATACGCCGGAAATGAAAGAAGCCATTATCCAGTCGCTGCAGCAAAGTTTTGACGCCAACGCCGAACCCGGCGGGCTGGTTCTGGTTTCGCGCATTCACTCGGCCATTCTGTCAACCATTAATCTGGTTGACTATAAGCTCGTATCACCAACGGAAAATATTCAGTGCGCGGCCGGCGAAATCGCCATGCTGGGAGACGTCACATGGAGCTGAGCGAAAAAGAAAAACGCTATAAACAGGCCTTAATCAGCCTGCGACCGCGCGGCAAAATCTGGGAGCCTAAAGAAAATAGCGTTTCCGATGTATTGGCGACGGTCGAAAGCAAAGCCTATGCCAAGGCTGATGATAAAATTTCCGGCTTAATCGAAGAGGCTGACATCCGCACCACCTTTGACTGTCTGGAAGACTGGGAAGAACTTTACGGCCTGGAACCGGAAGGCAGCTATGAAGACAGGCTGGCAGCACTGAATGCCAAGGCGGCCAAAGGGCGGCAAGATAAACCTTTTTATATAGACATTTGCAAAATGCAAGGCTGCACGGTTGAAATCGAAGAATATGCGCCGTTTATGGTCGGCTTGTCCGAATGCGGCGGCGAAGACGAGCTGGGCGAAGAGGATATCGTTTATTATTGGACGATTATTATAAAAGAAGCAGATTCCGATGAGGCCGTCGAAAACATGGAACGGATTGTCAACAAGCTTAATCAAAGCCACACAATTTTCCACTTTAATGATAAGAGAGAAAAAGCATGAAAAAGTCAGAACCTTACAACCCCGGCAGTGATAACGTTTACATCAACGCCGATAAAGACCACGATATTAAAGGATCCATTCCCAAAGCCGATTTTTTTAACAGCGTCGAGCAGGAAATCATAAACGCAATTAAAAAAGCGGGTTACACGCCGGAAGACCGAAACGACCAGCTGGGCGACGCCATTTTGAAAATCGCGCAAAACGGTTTGTTCGGTTCCGTCGGCGACGGTCTGACGATTGCCGCCGGCGTCCTGAAAGCGGTAGTTGCCGGCGGTTTAAAATTTGACGGCGGCAAAATTGCCCTTAACCTGCATGACAGCTTACAGATTTTAAATAGCCAACTGGCGCAGGCCTATCTGATTTCTTTATCAAAAGCGGAAGATATGGCCGACAATGTCATTCGGCCGCAGATTACGCGGACAATCCTCCGAAAGTCTATCACCGCGGCGACAACGTTCACTTTTGACAATTCGGCGATTGCCAGTGTGCCGGATGGAACCCACGTCACGCTTGAACTTCATTTGAACATGAAAACCGTTTCCGCAATTTCATTCAACCCCGGCGTGGAATGGGACGGCGGCAAAGCGCCGACCATGAACAAAACCCGCGATTATTGGCTTGTTTTGAGAACAGAAAACAAAGGTACAAGCTGGAAAGCCAGCTTGGGGAGCGATTTCAATGTCTATTAAAGCAGCTTTTTGGCCTTTGGGCGGTGGCAAGGAAGTCGATTCCTACCCGCTTAATCATGTCGTTTTGGATTTGCGGCCGTTGCCGGAAAAAGGTGGAACGGCAAATATCAATCAGCGCTCGCAAATAAAAAAAGGCTATTTTGAATTGACGATGGCCGGCGGTGGCAGCAATTCGGCCTATTACGGCTGGGGCGGTATTGACGGCGCTTCTGGAGCCGGTTTCAAAGGAATTATTGAAATTTTTGACGATGTGGTAATTGACATTCAGGTCGGGGCGTATGTTCCTAAAAACTCCGGAGACCTTCGGCGACCGACTTTGTTCGGCGACTTTATCGAAGCCGGCGGTGCAACCGGCGCAACAGACTATGTCGGCGGCGGCAGCCCCGGAACTCTCATCGTTAACAGCGTAACCTGGGCAAGAATTGTTGATCCGCAAATTCAGAACAACGGGCAACAAAACTCAACTTTTCAACCTATCCCCGGAACAAACTACGGGCAAGAATTTTACACTGGTTATATGAAGCTGGTCTATTTAGGGCTGACGATGGATGACATGTCCGTCACTCTCGCCGAATTAGACAAAAATCGGGGGGGGGTAAGCCGTTGGCTGAAATTTAAAAGGTATTTAAACAGCTTATTATTTAAGGCTTTTTATTATTTAGACAAATTATTAAGGAGGCTGCCATGACGATTAAAGCAGCTTTCTGGCCGATGAGCGGCAAAAGAGAAGTTTGCCCTTATAATCCTAATCAAAAATTGCTGGATATTAGACCAAGTTCAACCTCTGCCGTTTCCGGCAGCATTGAAATTTTGGCCGATGGCCGGTTCAAACTGGAGCTTGAGGCCGCCGGCGCAGCTGGATCCGGTTGGCAGGATGAAAATGTCTGGGCGGGCGGCGGATCGGCCGCGGCAGTTGTCGTGGAAGTTATTCTCCCCGCTGGCAAATATAATTACAGTGTTCCGGGAAAGACAGCCGGCTCCGGCTTCTGGACATGCGGTGGCAATGGCGGCAACGCTTATTTTAAGAGCAGCAGCGGCTCTGCTGTCAATTTTCAAGTTACCGGTGGCAAAAGTACCTACGGTTCAACAAAAAATGCCGGCGGAACCGTCAGCAGCTTTACTGGTACAGTCAAAAAGACGGTGTTAAAGAAAAACGGCAACGTCGCCAGCGGCTGGACAAACGCGCCCGGGGCTGAAAATGCCGGCGGCGCATCGGTCTATGTTGTTGACAACGTCAAATTCGGTGCCGGAGGCAGTACGACAAAAGCCGGTAATCAGGGCTTTTTGAGGTTAACATTTATAAGTGAGGAGTAGAAATGCAGCATACACACGCAAAATTTATTGATGAAACGACAATTGAGTTTCCGCCGATTAATGACAACACCAGAGGAATTATCAACTATTTTGCCGCACCGGAGTTGTTGGAGGCCGACGGCTATCTGCCGTTTGTTTTAGCGGAATACCCGGCCGACGGCAAAAACTACTCGGCAGTTTATGAAGTCCGAGATAACAAAATCTATCAGAGTTGGCAGGAAATCGTCCCCGAACCGGAAGATGAACCTGCGATTCCGGCCGAAGAACAGCGGCGGCAGGCCTATCTCGCTATAACTGACGGTATGGAAGCCGAACTCGCCTATAAGACGCGTAAAGGCTATCCGGCAGAGGAATTAAAAGCCATTGAAGAGAAAATCGACCGGCTGCGTGCGCAAATTAAAACCATGTATCCGGACGAGGCGGAAGTTCAATGAAAAGCGCCGCTTTGTATTTATTAATAGCCGGATTGCTCGGTTGCAGCTGGTTTTTTGCTTATCAATCAGGAAAAAAACAGGCCAATTTTGAACATGTCGTAAAGCAACAAGAGGTTATCAAAGATGAGAAAAATTGCGCGAATAATCTTCTGGCCAAGCCTAGCCTTAATGACGATGCCGTTGTTCGGCTGCTCAACGCCGGCCGTTTGTAAAGCGGATTGCATCGCCTGGCCGGTTGGAGGAAAGCCGGTTGCCGGTGTTTATCGCAAGCTGACCGCAGAAGACCGAGCCGTCATGAATGAATGGCTTAACAGACTTTATAAAGTCCGCCAACTCCCGACCTTTTGTCAGTAATTATTATGAATAAAGGACGGGGCGCGCCAACGCCCCGCCGGCAGAAATACGGATTCTGTCAGAGAAAGCCCCGCGCGGGCTGGCTTCCTGCTCTTTAACACTTAAATTTAAATGCAGAAAGGAAGTAGAACAAAATGAGAACAGAGTCAACACAAAATATTATTAATTTTGAATCAGTTAAGCCGATAAATCCGATTGCCCCTTATCTGGGCGGCAAAAGGTTGTTGGCAAAAACCATTGTCCCTATTATTGAACAGATACCGCACAGCATTTATGCAGAGCCTTTTTTAGGAATGGGCGGCGTGTTTTTTAGAAGAACGCAAAAACCAAAGTGCGAGGCAATCAATGACATCAACAGCGAAATAATCAATATGTTTCGCATGGTTGAAAAATTCCCTGATTATCTGGCCGACATGTTGAAATTTAAGATTTGCAGCCGTGCCGAGTTTAAGCGGATGCTTGCCACCCCGCCGCTGCTTTTAACGGAGCTGGAACGGGCGGTGCGTTACTTATATATTCAGAAAAATGCATTCGGCGGTAAGACATTTAGTCAGGTTTTCGGGGTTGCACTTGAGCGAACGCGCTTTGATTCCGAGCGTATCATTCCACAAATTCACATGCTGCACAAACGTTTGGCCGGTGTTTATATTGAATGCCTGCCGTATCAGGATTTTATAACTCGTTATGACCGTCCGGACACGTTATTTTACCTTGACCCGCCATATTGGAACTGCGAAAACGACTACGGTAAAGGTATATTTAGCAAGGCTGATTTTGACGAGCTGGCCAGACTGTTGAAAGGGATTAAAGGCCGGTTTATCCTGTCCATCAATGACGTGCCGGAGATTCGGCAGATATTTAAGGCTTTTTATATAAAAGAGGTGCAAACGACTTACACTGTCGGCACCCACCCAGGCAAAAAAGCCAATGAGTTGTTAATCGGCAATATTAATTTTGATACTTTATAATATATATAAAGCTTATATAAAGGGGCGTTAAATGCCCCTTTATTTTAAATTTAAGATGAGGTTAAAACCATTTAAAAACCTCTTAAAACGAGGCTATGAAAGCGGCGGATTCAAAGGCCTTCCGACAAAACCCGCCTTTTAAAACTTAGACAAAAGCTAGACTTTAAAAGCTATGCAAAACCATTTTGCCAACTTTGCAAAACCATTTTGCCCGCTACACCTTTCGCTTGTAGTCGAACTCGTCCCCACGAGTTCAAATCTCTCTCGGGCTCTTTACCACTATAAAAAAACCTCCTTTACGGAGGCTTTTTTATAGTGGTGATCCCAACGAGATTCGAACTCGTGTTACCGCCGTGAGAGGGCGATGTCCTAGGCCACTAGACGATGGGACCATAACGTCATGTCAGTCTATTACCTCAAATTCACAAAATATGCAAGCACTTTTTCGCCACAAATCAGCACAAGCCCCGATTACTCTTAATTTTAGGTTGCAAATATGCCTCGGATATACAATAAACAGAATTGATAAAATTTTATTATCAACCAAAATAAAAAAAATATGAAAAAACTTCATTATTTTGTTTATGTATCATAGTTTAGCGAGCATTTTTATTTCGTATTCAAACGCGACGGTTTTTATCGCCAAAATAAAAAGCAATGCCGAAAAAACCGGAAAACAAAACCGTTTCACGACCAAAAGCACGACAAAAGTTGCAGACGTACAAATCAAATGAAAAAACTCTGCAATATCATTGTCTTAAATGAAGAATACACAGACGTACCGATTTGTTTCAGCGATCTGGACAGCAAAATATGCCCCATCTGCGCCATTTTGGCTTGCCCAAAAGCGAAAGAGCGCCTTCCCGGAAAAAAGGAATTGAAACCGACAAAAGATATATCGGCAATTGGACACAAGAATAACCAACATAAAAGACCGACTGCACCTGCAACCGGTCTTAATTTTTATAAAAAAGCGAAAGATCCTCTGCCACGTTCCGAATTTTGACGTCTTCCGGCTATGACTGTTTGCCGGCCAGCGCCTTCTCCCAGGTGCTGAGACCGATCAGGCTCCAGTCAACGGGAATATGATCAACAATTTTCATATCGGCAAAATAACTGTCCTTGATATTGTCGCCGAGCAGCGTTTCTACCATTACCACTTCTTTGGCCTTTTTCAGCTTGTCGCGAATATCGGGATGGATATAATCCAAAATGATCTTTTGTTCGCGGTTACGCAGAAAAACGGCATGGTCTTTGCCGTCATAAATGATTTGCGGCGCAGCGGGATTGTCTTTTTTGGCGGTGAGAAAAATATAAAGTTCGCCGCCGTCGCCTTCTGCCACCACAAACTTTTTTTCGGTTACGTATTCGCTCACCGGCCGTCTCCGCCTATCCGTTCTGCTTTTTGGCGTTCATGAACATGTTCTGCACATTCTTCGCCACTTTGCGCATTTGCGACTTTGCCGCCTCTTTCACTTGATAAACCGGCACGGAATCAATGATTTTTCCGTCACGGTCATAACGGTTGACCACCGTCCCCGTATAGCGGCCGTCCTTATCGTACAGCTTTTCGCCGTTTTCTGCCTGTGCCACCATAAAATGAGTCGCGGAAACGATCATCGTATTCAACGCCGTGCGATCACTGTTCTCCGGACCGTCGAAATGCTTTTCGCCTATCATGCCGAAAGCGCCGCCCATTGAGGCAATTGCCTGCAGCCCGCCGGCATAAATCTGCCCGGCGGTTTCGGCATTTTCAACTTTCCCCATACCTTGCAGAGCTTTATAGGCCAGAAAAGCCGCGGCCAGATGCTTCACTTTGACGTTTCCTAACACTTTTTGGTTTAAAACATGCCGGTCGAGGTTATCCATAAACTCCTGCATTCTTTTGATGACGGTTCTGCTTTCGCCCGCTCTCATTTTACGGTGCTCCTTATATTATCCTGTTTGTCAACATATCACGATTGGACAAAAAAGTCAACAACAGACACTACCAGTTGATCAGGTGGTTCAAATAAGCATCGACAAAAGCGGCGCGCTGATTCTGGTAGTCGAGATAATAGGCATGTTCCCATACGTCAATGGTCAGAATCGGCGTAAAACCATGGGCAACCGGGGTATCGGCATTGGAGGTCTTGACCACCCGGAGCATACCGTTGTCCTCAATCAGCCAGGCCCAGCCGCTGCCGAACTGGGAAACGGCCGCCGCCTTAAATTCCTCTTTGAACTTTTCCACCGATCCGAAATCGCGTTCGATTTTGGCCTTCAGCTCCGCGCCCGGTTCGCCGCCGCCGTTTTTGCGCATGGATTTCCAGAAAAAGGCATGGTTCCAGGCCTGTGCCGCATTGTTGAAAATGCCCGCGGCCTCCGGCTTGCCGACGGTCGAACGGATGATGTCGTCAAGATCCATGGACGCATACAGGGTGTCTTTGATCAGGTTATTTAAATTGTCAACATAGGCCTTATGGTGCTTGCCGTAATGAAACTCCATCGTCTTTGCCGAAATATAGGGTTCCAGCGCATCCATGGCATAAGGCAGTGCGGGTAATTCAAAAGACATTTGATCCTCCTTGAAAACAAATTGAAACACAACCATTATATAAGCACAATCGGCGCCGTTTCATCAAGACAAATCTGCAGATGCGCCGGCAAATAAAAAAATCCTGTTAATAAATGTTAACATTTCCGAAAAAAAGTTAACATTTATAATTTTGTCATATATGATGACAGACAAAAGAGAATTTTAGCGGCAAGGAGGCTCGAAATGCGTGTTTTATTGGTTGAAGACGACTATGCGGTTTCTCAAAGCATTGAAACCATGCTGAAAAAAGAAGGAATGATCATAGATACGACGGATTTGGGCGAAGACGGACTGGAAATCGGCAAGCTTTATGACTATGACATCATCATTCTCGACCTGATGCTGCCCGACATGAACGGATACGAAGTGCTCAAACGCCTGCGTTCGGCCAAAATCGAAACGCCGGTGCTGATTTTGTCCGGCCTGACCGAACCTGACAAAAAAGTCAAAGGGCTGGGTTACGGCGCCGACGATTACCTGACCAAGCCGTTTGACCGGGCCGAACTGCTGGCCAGGATTCAGGCTGTTGTCCGTCGTTCCAAGGGGCATGCCAACTCCGTCATCCGCACCGGCGACGTCGAAGTCAACCTCGATACCCAGACCGTCAGCGTCAACGGGGAAACCCTGCACCTGACCGGCAAAGAGTACGGCATTATGGAGCTGCTTTCCCTGCGCAAGGGTTCGACGCTCAACAAAGACCAGTTCTTAAACCATCTTTACGGCGGCATCGACGAACCGGAACTGAAAATCATCGACGTGTTTATCTGCAAACTGCGCAAAAAGCTGGAAAAGGCCTCGGGCGGCAAAAACTACATCGAAACCGTCTGGGGGCGCGGCTATGTCCTGCGTGATCCGGACGAAAAAATTTAAGCGTTTCGTTTTCATCAAAAAAGCCCCGTTTGCCACGGGGCTTTCGACATTTTATACGGATGTCACGCACAAGCGGCGGCAACGCTCTTTCAGGCACGGCCGGTATGCAGGCTGACGCGGTTGACGTCAAAGCCCAGCTCGTCCACCGCCCGCTGCCACTTTTCCTCGTCTTTGGTCTTAAACAGCAGGTCCGGTGACGGTTCCACCACCAGCCAGTTGTTGTAAATGATTTCCTGTTCCAGCTGCCGCGGGCTCCAGCTGCTGTAGCCGAGCGCTATCAGGTTATAGCGCGGTCCTTTGCCGAAAGCGATGTCGTTCAACACGTTGACGGAGGAAGAAACGGCAAATTTGTCGTCGATCGGCAAAGTTCCCTCTCCGCGATAGTCCAGACTGTGCAGGACAAAACCGCGGATCCGTTCCAGCGGACCGCCCTGATGAAGGACGATCGGCTCAACCGGCGCCGTGCAGCCGATGTTAAACTGGCTGATGAGGTCGGAAAAATAAAACTCTTTCAGCTGCTTGTTCACCATAAAGCCCATGGCGCCTTCCTGATTGTGCATGCAGATATAGACCACCGAACGCGAGAAAACGTCGTCATCTATATGCGGCATGGAAACCAGACATTTGCCGGTAAGATAATTGTTGACCATTTTCACCCGCACCATTACTATTTGTTAAATCATGGTATATATAATAACATGGATCGGGGTATTTTTAAACTGCCAAATAAACGGGAACAATGAAAAAATTTTTTAAAGTAACGGTATTGCTGACGCTTCTTCTGCTCCGCTTCCCAGCGGCGGCGGAAGAAAAGCCCACGGTCATTTTGAACCTTGAGGAAAAGCCGCAGAGCCGGCCGGTCAGCCTGGAGGAAACCGTCACCCGTTTTCTTGATTCCGCAAAATACTTCGAACAAAAATACCCCGGCGAACTGATCGACGGTGACATTCACGAAGACATTGCCCGGCACCATCCCGAATTTACGCCGCAGGAAGTTTACGACTATCAGCAGTATCTGCGCGGCGGAATGAAAGTTTACCGCTATATCTCGGGGCTGATCGACAAATACAAACAAGCCCTGATTACGCCGGAAGAGCCGCCGCTTGTTGCCGACGACAGCGAATATGACCTCAGTTCTCCCGATTTTGACTATATCGACGCCGACGGCACGGTTGTGGTGCAGGACTTCAAAAAAATCATTTCTTACAGTCAAAATCCGCGCGAGATCAAGGCCTATCGGGCCAAATTTGCCAGCGAAGGCGCAAAAACGGGAAAAATGAAAGACTTTGAGGAGCTCGGCCACATCTTTTCCCGACTGGAATTAAAAAAAATCCTGTTTTATGACATTTTTTACGACAATCCGCTGACCGGCAACCGCGGAATCGGCAAATGGCAGACCAAGGACGACTTCAAAATCCGGCTGATCACCGTTCAGAGCGGCGTCAACGAAAAGCAAAAAACGGAAGGACTGCTGCATCTTCTGATTCCCGACGGGTACTTCATAACCGCCGTTGACAGCGCACAATACATGAAGCCGGAAATCCGTTTTGACAACTCGGAAAACCTGAAAAAGGCGGAATATACGCTGCCGCTTCCCGCCCGTCTTGCCGGCAGCCGGGAAGACTGGACCGTTTACGTCGGCGAAACCGCCGTTCCCTTTACCGCGGAAGCGGCCGATCCCTCGCGGTCGATGACGCTGAGAGCGGACGTCAAACTCAATTTGTGCCGCAGCAAAAGCCAATGCGAAACCGTTCGGCTGACTCCGGAACTGCAGCTGCAGCCCGGCCATACCCGCGACAGTTCGGTCGCCACCTATGTCCGCATGATGTCCGGTTTCCTGAGGCCGCAGCAGCAGTCGGAACTGAAAATCGGCTCTTTCTCCCTAAAAGAAATGCAGACCGGGGGACAAGTGCTGACATTGACCGTTGACAGTCCGGAAACGATAGAATCGTTTAACATATTCGTCGGCAACGATGCGGGACTTGCTTTTGAGCGTCCCCGGGTTCGCATTGACGGCAGCCGGGCCACCGTCCGCCTGCTGCCGCTTGACGACAAATCTGACGCCGAGGGAAAAGAATTTGAAATTACCATTGAAGCCAACCGCAAATATGTTTTGCGCCAGACGCTTTCCCCCGTCCGCGGCAATGCGCCCGAACCCGACCGCAGGAATCTCCTGACGGCAATGTTTGCCGCAGCGGTAATCGGCGGTCTGCTGCTCAATTTCATGCCCTGCGTCTTTCCGGTGCTGTCGCTTAAGCTGCTTTCGCTGACGAAATTCGGCGCCCGCAACGTTTCTTCCGTCCGCCGCAGCTTTGCCTTTACCCTGCTCGGCATCTGGCTGTCGTTTGCTTTGCTGGCCGTCATGCTGGCCGGGCTGAAACAACTGGGAGAAAACGTCGGGTGGGGCATGCAGTTTCAAAACCCGTGGTTTGTCAGCCTGATCTTTTTTGCCGTCCTCCTTTTTGTCGCCCAGATATGGGGTATCGTCGAAATCAGGGTTCCCCGCTTCGTCAGCCGCACGACAGACAGCGAAAACCGTCTGCTTCATTTTCTGACCGGCATCTTTGCCGTGCTGATGGCCACCCCCTGCACGGCGCCTTATCTCGGCACCGCGATCGGTTTTGCCCTGGCCGGAAACTATGTTGACATTTTTGTCATTCTCGGCGGCGTTGCCCTCGGATTGTCGCTGCCTTATCTGCTGCTGTGGCTGTTCCCGGGGCTGGCGCTTATTCTGCCGCCGCCCGGCGGCTGGATGAAAAACGTCAGCCGTTTCATGCTTTTCATGCTGATGCTGACTCTGTTCTGGCTGCTGCATATCGCCGCCAGCCAGTCCGGTTGGTGGCCGGCCGTTCGTCTGGCCGTGTACGCCCTGCTGTTCTGGCTGTTTTTATGGCTGCGGCATCTCAGCCTCAACCTCGACTATGAAAGCCTGCCGCCGGCCGTCAGGAAAAAAGCGGCGGACCGGATGGGGCTGATTTTTGCCGTCTGCGCCTTTCTCGTTTTTGCCGGCGCTTCGGTCGACAACCATTACGCCGCCGCCCGGAAGGAAGAACAAATCAGGCGCGACAACCTTGCGTCGATTACCATGGAAAAGGTCGGACAATATGTCCGGGAGGGCAAAACGGTCATCGTTACCGTCAGCGCCGACTGGTGCCTGACCTGCCGTTTCAACGACATCATGGTTTTTGAAAACCCGGCAATTAAACAAAAAATCCAAAACCGCGGGGTGGTTATGCTTAATGTCGACTGGACCGTCAGCAACTCGGAAACGGCGGAATTCATGAAAAAATTCGGCCGCAGCGGACTGCCGTTTTACGTTTTGTTCAGCCCGCTCGTTCCCGACGGCATGGTGTTGCCGGAAATTTTAAGCGAACAGGAACTGAAACTGCTGATTGACAACATGAGCCTGTTCAGACCAAATTCCTGATCGCGTTTCTGGCCAGTTCGTCCACCCGTTCGTTTTCCGCATGGCCGGCATGGCCTTTTACCCAGATCCAGCGGATTTCGTGCCCGCCGGCCAGTTCGTCCAGCCGCTGCCACAAATCGACGTTTTTGACCGGTGATTTCTTGTTGCTGGTTTTCCAGCCGTTTTTCTTCCAGTTGGGCAGCCAGCGGGTGATGCCGTCCATTACATATTTGCTGTCGGTATAAAGGGAAATGTCGCACGAGGTTTTTAACGCCGCCAGCGCGCTGATGACCGCCGTCAGCTCCATCCGGTTGTTGGTGGTTTCCTTTTCTCCGCCGGAAAGTTCCTTTTCAACCCCGCGGCAGCGCAGCAACGCCCCCCAGCCGCCGGGGCCGGGATTGCCGGAACAGGCGCCGTCGGTAAAAATTTCAACCCGGATCATTCCAGTTCCCCGCTCAAAAACTCGCTGAAAAACTCATTTAACAGCAACGTCGGATCGGCGTCTTCGCGCATGGTTCTGGCCACAAACGAACGCAGCCGGTTTTTGGGAATATAAATGCGAAAGTTGCGCGGCGCGGTACCGTCGGCGCCAATAACGCCGTCCAACAGAAAATCGCTTTCAATATAAGGCGACAGAATAATTTCCACGTTGGTGAAACGGACGATGCTGCGCGGCGGCACCCTCAGTTCCGGCCGGGTGATCAGGTTCAGCTGCCCTTCCAGCCCGGGAATGCTGTCCATCTGATTATAATTCAAGAAACGCACTTTGTTATATTCGCCGCCGTCTGTCGTTACCGTGCAGGAAAGATAAAGCTCGCGGGCAATAACGTTGCTCTGATTGTGGCCGCGGACGGAAAAGCTGATTTTCAGATACCGGTCGGGCGGCGAATCTATGCTGCTCGGATACAAAATGTCCGCTTCGCTGTTTTCCAGAACCGACAGCTGCTTGTCGGTAACCATCAAGTCTATCTCCGCCTGCGGCCGGCGGCCGAACATGCCGGCCAGCACCGAATACGGCGCCGGTACGTTGTTAGACCCCGAGCGGATGTAAAAAGTATTGCCGACGGTTGTCATCAGCGGCGCGATCTCCGACTTGGGAATATAGGTGGCGACAAAGCCGTCGCCGTTTTCGTCAACGCTGACGATATGGTTGCGTACGCGGTTATGGCTGGGAATGGTGCAGCCGGAAATGGCGTTTTCCAGCCAGCTCAGAAAACGATGAACGTTCTGCACTTTGACCTTGGCCTGCGCCACGTCGCCCACTTCCGAACTGCGCGAACATTCCACCCCCCAGATCAGCACCCCGCCTTCGGAGTTGCCGAACCCGGAGATGGCCTTGGCCAGATTGCGGCGGTCGTCTTTATGCAGCGCCAGACCGTTTTTGCCGGTAGAATCCGCACGTTTGAAGTCGAGAAACAGCTCTTCGGTCTGCGAATTGACGATATAATCGTCAATCGCTTCTTCCCCGAAATAGATCAGCTTTTGAAAAATATCTTCGGCGCGCGACATGGGCTCCTCCGTTGTCCGTTAACTTCTTCCGGCATTATAGGAGCAAAATCTTAATTTTACCATAATTTTGTCAGGCTTTCAGCAGCCGGCAGATTTCATCATACCTGTAATGGCCGTCAACGTTGCCGACCAGCGCATAGGTCGGTTTGGAAGCAAAAATCGTTTCCGCCGCGGCACGGACATCTTCGACCCCGACTTCTTCTATTTTGGCAATAGTTTCCTCAATCGGAATCGAACGATTGAACAGCAGCAGCTGCCGCGCCAGTTTTTCCGACACGGCGGAAGAACTCTCGAGTGACATCAAAATCGCCGACTTGACCTGTGCCTTGGCCCGTTTCAGCTCCGCTTCGCCGACCGGAGCCGCGGCAATTTTTTTGATCTCGTCAATCATCACCGGCAGCATCTTATTGACCTGTTCGTTGTCGGTGGCGGCGGCAATTCCGGTAAAGCCGGCGCCGGTATAAAAAGTGGGAAAACTGTAAATCGAATAAACCAGGCCGCGCTTTTCCCTCACTTCCTGAAACAGACGGGAACTCATGCCGCCGCCCAAGACGGTCGACATCAGCATTGCCGCATAATAACGCTCGTCGGCATAGGAAAAGCCGTCAAAACCCAAAATCACCTGCGCCTGTTCGGTATCTCTTTTTTCGGCAAAATAACCGCCGGTATAATGCTGACGGTCGGCGGCAAAGGAAGTTTTGGCCTGCAAACCGGACAGCCTTGTTTCCACCATTTTTACCAGCTGCCCGTGGTCAACATTGCCGACCGCGCAGAAAACCATGTTTTCCGCCGCATAGTTGGTTTTCATGTAGGCACGCAGCTCCCCGGCGCCGAAGCTCCTGACCAGATCGGCGGTGCCGAGAATCGGCCGACCCATCGCCTGACCGGCAAAAGCTTCCGCCTGCATATAGTCAAAAACGATATCGCCCGGATCGTCATAAGTCTGTTTGATTTCCTGCACTACCACTTCGCGTTCTTTCACCAGTTCGTCTTCGGCGAACTGCGGCGAAGTAACCAGTTCGCACAAAACGTCGACCGCCAGTTCCAAATCGTCCTTCAGCATTTTGGCATAAAAAGCGGTAAATTCACGGGAAGTATAGGCGTTGGTCTGTCCGCCCACATTTTCGATATCTTCGGAAATGGCCGTGGCCGAACGGCTGGCGGTGCCTTTGAATACCATATGTTCAAGAAAATGGGAAATACCGTTCATGTTTTCCCGTTCATAAGCCGAACCGGTATTGACCCAGATCCCGAGAGAAACGGTTTCAAATTGCGGATACTTCAGGCTGACAATTCTCAATCCGTTGTTTAATATGCTGATTTCAGGCTGCATTTTATTTCCTTTGCAAGTGTTGGGACATAAACGTTAATTGTGGTGTAACACAGTTTTCAACACATCGTCAAGCCTTCTTTCCCTAACCTTTATTTTGTATTTTTTCTGATTTTCAACAGCGGAACAAAACCGAACAGATTTACGCAGAACGTGTCCTGAAAGGGTTCTTTTCTGATTTTCAGCAGCACCAGAAAACCAAACAGCTTCACCGTCCAGCACACTTTTTGACCCGCCCGGTTTGCGGCCAGTTCTTCCGTCGTATAATAACGGGCGATGATTTTTGCCTTTTCCGCCTTTGTCAGCCGGCTGCCGGAACTGGAAACGCCGCCGGCGTCAAAGTCGGCAACGACTACCGGCAAATGCCGGAAAACCCGGCCGGCCTTCATCCAGACAATCCATTTTTCGACATCCGACAAAACCCGGTAATTTTCATTATAACCGCCCTGCTCGCGGAACAATGCGGCACGGATGAACGACGACTGATGGTTGATGCTGCCGTTGATAAAGAAATCGGCGTCAATGGCAACCGGCATTTTGTGTACCTTTCCCCGGCACAACATGTCGCCGTACAAAACGTCCGCGCCGTCATAGCTGCTGCCGCCGCCGAAAACCTGCTCCAAAACCGTTTTGTCGCAAAAGGCATCGCCGCCGTTCATGAAATTCAGCCATTCTCCCCGGGCGCGGGCGATGCCTTTGTTCATGGCGTTGTAAATTCCGTTATCCGGTTCGGAAATCAGCACGTCAATACGATCCCTGTATTCGTTCAGCACATCCAGCGTGCCGTCGGTCGAACCGCCGTCGACCACGATCCACTCAAAATCCTGCCAGCTTTGGCCGACAATGCTTTCGCAGGTTTTGCGAATGTTTTTTTCATTATAGCATATGGTAATAACAGACAATTTCATACAAACGTTTCCTTATCCGATAGCAAAAAACTCTCCGGCCGGGAGAGTTTTTTTTGCCGTTTAGAGGAAATATTCCCGCAGATAATTCGGCAGGTCGGCAATGTTGACACGGGTTTGTTCCATGGTGTCACGGTCGCGGACGGTTACCGACTCCGGCTGATTTTCGATCGTTTCAAAATCCACCGTCAGGCACAGCGGGGTGCCGATTTCGTCATGCCGGCGATAGGCCTTGCCGATGTTGCCGGTATTTTCCAGCGCTACCCGGCCGATACCGAGCTTAAGCAGGTTTTGTTTGATTTCATGGCATTTGGCCATAATCTGCTCGTTATTCTTTTTAAGCGGAATAACGGCCACCTTGATCGGCGCCAGATGCTTCTTCAGTTTCAGCACGATACGGCTGTTGCCGCCGCCCAAGTCTTCTTCGGTATAGGCTTCCGTCATCACCGCCAGAACACCGCGGTCAACGCCCATCGACGGCTCGATCACAAACGGAACCACCCAGCGGTTGCTTTCTTCGTCACGGATGCAGAGCTTTTGCGTCGATTCCGGATTTTCATGGCAATGAGAAGTCAGGTTAAGTTCGTCCTGACCTTTGGTGTGGTTGCCGAGGTCATAGTCGGTGCGGTTGGCAATGCCTTCCAGCTCTTCCATACCGTGCGGGAACTGATATTCGATATCATAAGTTGCCTTGGAATAGTGTGCCAGGTCTTCTTTGGGGGTGGTGTAAATGTTCATGTGTTCACGCACCAACCCCTGGTCAAGCCACCATTTGATGCGAATGTCTTTCCAGGTTTCGTGCCACTTTTCGTCTTCGCCCGGCATCACGAAATATTCCAGCTCCGCCTGTTCAAACTCGCGCACGCGGAAAATGAAGTTGCGCGGCGTGATCTCGTTGCGGAAAGACTTGCCGATCTGGGCAATGCCGAACGGCAGCTTGCGGGAAGTGGCGTCAACCACGTTCTTAAACTGGGTAAAGATAGCCTGTGCGGTTTCCGGCCGCAGATAGCCGAAAGAAGAACCGTCGTCGACCGGCCCGATCGCGGTTTTAAACATCAGGTTGAACGGCCGCGGTTCGGTCAGATCGGTCGAGCCGCAGTTGGGGCACTTGCCGTCTTTGATGTGGTCGGCGCGGAAACGGCCTTTGCATTTGCGGCAGTCGGTCATGGGATCGGAAAACGTATCTTCATGGCCGGAATAGTGAAGAACCTTCTGGTTGGTGAGGATGGCGGCGTCAAGCCCTTCCACGTCGTCGCGTTCGTAGACCATCGCCCGCCACCACGCGGCCTTGAGGTTGTTCTTCAGTTCCACGCCCAGCGGACCGTAATCGTAAACCCCCTGCAATCCGCCGTAAATATCGGCGTTTTGAAAAATAAAACCGCGGCGTTTGCACAATGACACCAACTGATCCATGGATGTTGCAGGCATTTTTTTGTCCTTCCGGTAAAGATAAATGTTGTTGATTAATTACTTTCCTTGTCTTATAAAATATCTCTGTGAAAATAGCAAGCGGAGATGATATAAAGATGGCAAAAAAAGTAAAAGTAGCGCTGATCTACGACTTCGACGGAACCCTGAGCACCACCGACATGCAGAACTACGGGCTGATCCCCACTTTCGGCATGTCGTGCAAAACTTTCTGGAACAAGGCCAACACTTTCGGCGACCAGAACATGATGGAGCAAATCACCAGTTCAATGTATTACGTGTTTAAGACCGCCAAAGACAAAAAGATTCCGCTGACCCGCGAACTGTTTTTCGAATGCGGCAAAAATATCCAGTTTTTCGAAGGCGTGGAAAACTGGTTTGAGCGAATCAACCATTACGGCGACATGCTCGACCTTGAGATCGAACACTATGTCATTTCCGCCGGATACGAGGAAATTATCGAAGGCTGCGCCATCCGCAAATATTTCAAGGAAGTTTACGGCTGCGCCTACGCCTATGACGACAAAGGCGAAGCGGTCTGGCCGGCGCGGGTGGTCAACTATTCCACCAAAACCCAGTACCTGTCCAAAATCAACAAAGGTCTGGGCAAGCTCGACGACCGCGGGGTCAACGAATTTATGCCCGACGAAGAAAGGCCGATCCCCTTTACCCGGATGATCTACTTCGGCGACGGCATGACCGACATCCCCTCCATGCGGCTGGTCAAAAAAGGCGGCGGCTACTCGATCGCCGTTTACAAACCGAAAAGCCAGGACAAGAAAAAAGCCGTCAAAATCTTAAAAGACGGCCGGGTCAATTTCGCCCTGCCCGCCAACTACCGGGAAGACGAACAAATTGATACCGTGGTCAAGACCATCCTGGTCAAGCTGGCCACCGAACGAGATCTTAACATTTTGCAGGAAAAAGAAGAAAAAAAGAAACTGGAAGGCTAAGCTTTCCCCGGCTTACGCAGGCAGCATCAACCGTTTCAAGTTGTAACCCGTTCACAAATCCTGCATATCCGCGACCGGGAAAAAAGTCTGCCCCGCCTGTCGGCGCAGGCGTCCGGATCATAAAAAAAGCGGCCGTCCGGCCGCTTTTTTTACTTCGGATCAATCGTCAAGATCCTCAACCTTTTCAACTTGAAAATCCGGTGTATAAAAATAACGCCTTTTGACATACTGCCCCGACAATATAAGCGGCAGGAAGTCTTTGTCCGCCGCCCTCATCCGATCATAGGGAACGGCATTTTTATCCTGCCAGAACACATCGACTTCTTCCGCACGCGGCGTCAGCTTTCCCGAAAACTCCGTGCTTTTGAAAACGTGCACGTAAAAATCCATGGTCGGAAACTCGATATACCCGACTTCCACCGGATTTTTCACGGTAATGCCGGTTTCTTCAAAAGTTTCTCTGATCACGCAGGCGCGCATGTCTTCGCCGGGTTCCTTTTTGCCGCCCGGGAAATTAAGGCACCCCTTATTGATGCCGCGATGATTGCGTATCATCAGGTAACGGCCGTTTTCAACATCTTCGACAATCGACAGCGACGCTTCTTTCATTTGCTTTCCCCCTCAGACCTTAACCTGAGAGAAGGCTACAAATTTCCTTTGCCGAAGTCAATCTTTTTCAAATTTTTTCCGTTGGGCGCAAATGTAATTTTCCCGCTTTCTCCGCAATACCCTTAACAATCAATTAAACAATTTGCGATAGCATTTTCCCGTTGAACGACAAAAAGGAATTGAATCATGAAACTTATCCGGCTTGTCCTGTTGAGCGGATTTTGGCTGCTGTGCGGCTGCCCAAACGGCATCGGTGCCGATTATCTTGACCAAAAGACATACGCGCTTGAAGACGAAGCCTCCTATGCCGTTCTGATTTATGACATTCATAATTCGTTCATCCTCTCCCTGCTGGGCGTGCAAAGCGACGGCCCCGACCAGGCCGGACAGATTGAGGCACTCAGAAAACGGGACGAATACGCCGTTCTTGACCAGGAACTCTTTGCCGCGCTGGTCAAAGGAAGCATGAATCTGCCGGCAATCAAAGAACGCACCATCAGGGAAATCCGCAAACAGAAGATCAGCATATGGAAAAGAAAATTCTCTTTCACAAAACTCGCAAAAGCCGCAAGTTACTACAATCAGGAACTCGACCAAAAACTGAAAAGCTTCAATAAGGCCGGAAGCCTCAACCTGGCGGAAGCTCTCATCGACCGTTATATTTTTGATCCTGACATTGACTACGGCCTGTTTGAAGAAGGTCTGCCGATCCCTTTGGTCAACAGTGCGGTATAAATCGCCGTTACGCGCTTTGACAACCGCAAATGGCACGAAAAAATTTTCAAATGCGGCAAGGAACAGGCGGCCCGCAACAAAGACTCTTCTTTAGACGAGCAACTGCTTCCCTGTTTCAAAGACTATTCCCGCGCCGTTTCGAAAGAAGCGGCAAAAGTTGCCGGAGAGCTTTTGCCGTATCGAACCTATTTTGAAAACATACAACCGGTGCCGGACAAAACCGAAATGGTCAAAAAAACATCCGAAGACGGCAAGTCTTACATGTGGGTTCCGAAAGAATAACCGTTTTCCGGTATTATGCCCCCGCTTTAAACGAAACCGCCGCGAAAACGAACCCTGCGGCCGGTTCCGTTTTGCCCTCCGCCCAACCGACATGCGGCGTTTCCCGCCCGCCGGCATTATCAACTGCCGTTCAACCGCTTTCACCGAAAAACAAAAACATATTTTTGCCGGCCGGCAAAGTTTTCGTTTAAATCATCCGCCCGTCTTATATTTTTTCTTTTAACATTTTTTTGACATGTCATAATCGTTGTGGTAGTTATTTTAGACAATCAATGATGTGAAAGGTAAACGGATATGAACATCGACGACAACGGTTTTATAAACTTAAGCAACGGCCTGGCCGAATGCAAAATTTCCCTGTGGGGCGCCAATATCGTATCATACCGCCCGAAAAACGAAGAACATGACATTTTCTGGCTCGGCGAACTTAACAGATTCGATAATGTTCAGGCTATCCGGGGAGGCGTTCCGATCTGCTGGCCGCGGTTTGCGGAAGAAAAACTGAACGACAGACTTCCCCGCCACGGCTTTGCCAGAATCTCCGGCTGGAACCTGAAAAACGTTTCGGTCGACGAAAACAAAATAGAAGCGCGGCTTTCCCTCCTGCCCGATGCGAAATACAACGTCAACGCAACTGCTGATCTTTTCATCAAAATCACCGACAAGCTCGAATATCGTCTGGAAACGATAAATGACGGCAACGAACCTTTCGAATTCAGCGAAGCCCTGCACGCCTATTTTAACGTCAGTTCCGTTGACAACGTCAAAATAAAAGGTCTGGCCGGCCATGAGTGCAAAAACTCACTGGACGGAAACAGCTATACGCTGAAAGGCGATCTGACGATCCGCGGGGAATTTGATTCTGCATTCACAAACCATAAAGGAACCGTGGAAATCGAAGACAGCGCGTTTAACCGCGTCATATCGATAGAAAAAAGCAACTCAAACACAACGGTCGTCTGGAATCCCGACAAAGACCTGGCCGAAATGAGCAAGGGACAATACAAAAACTTCGTCTGCGTGGAACCTTCAAACCAGGGAGACGCTTTTGTCCGCCTGAATCCCAAGGAAAAACACGAAATAGCCATGACAATACGAACCAGAAAACTGAAATAGGCGGACCTTTCCACCCACTGCGGCAGAAACCGCTGCCGCAGACATCTCTCCGTTATGGCCGGAACCGCTGCCCGAAGCGGCGGCGGGCGGTTTAAATGCCGGACATGCAAACGGCATTCTCCCGACAAAACAAGTTTCCGCCTAAATCTCCCACCGGCACCGATCCAAATCGACATGATCGTCGTTTTTGAAAAACACTCCTTCGCCGAGCAGCAGACGTTTTTGTTCTGCCCAGCCGGGAACCAGCCTGCCGCAGTGATTGACGATCCGATGACAGGGATAATCGCCGTAATATTGCGCGCGTCTGAGAACCAGACCGACCAACCGGGAATTTTTACGCCGGCCGATCAGGCGCGCAATCTGCCCGTAGGTTGCCACCCTGCCTTCCGGCACTTCTTCAACAACCGATAAAATTTCATAGGCAAGCTCTTCGTCCAATATACGTTTCATATCCGTTTCCGATAAAACATGCGCGTTTATCATATATAACGGGAAAACAAAAAACAAGCACAATCGGCAAAAACCGAGTTGATTTCCGCCGGGCAACGCATTATGCTAAAAAAACGAATTGTTATCACAAATTCAGAGACACCTGCAAAATGCTGTCGGAAAAACAAACGGAAACATACTTTAAACAAGCCGTGGAAGAGCTGTACAAAAACGACGGATATCTGTTTGATCCCGACCATGGACTGCACGAACAAACCGTTTCGCACCGTCTGGCCGTCTATTTGGAAAGACGCTTTTTAAAAAATAAAACCTTCAGAACATGCAATTTGTCCGTTGACTGCGAATACAACAGAAACCGGGACGACTGCAAAAAGCTCTACGGTCCCTGTATGGATTGCCGTGAATCATGCCGCATAAAAGAACTGAAAACGCCGTTTGTTTACGATCACCGTTCATATTCCGACGCCCGTAATTTTGTCCGCAGCTATCCTGATGGAAAGCCCTGCCGTCCGGATATTATCATCCATCAAAGGGGCGAAAATCATCCGACCAACATCCTCATCGTCGAAGTAAAGAAAAACTCAAACCGGGAAAACGGACACAAAACCGTCGATCTGATAAAACTGTCGGCCTTTACCTGCCGTAAAGGCGACAGCGAATATCAATACCAATCCGGTTTTTATTTTGAATACGGACAAACTGCGGCTGCCGCCGTCCGGTTTGAGGACGGAGAAATCGTCAAAGAACTGAGATTCAACGTCCCAAATCGGACATGGGAAGACCTTACCCCTGCTCTTTAGCCTCCAGCTCCGCGAACTTTTGAGCCATCGTCGGGTTATTTTTGGTCAAACGCTTAACGGTCAGATCCTGAGCTTTGTTGTTTGCCAGCCGCAAGTTGTTTTCCGAAGACAACAGGGCGTCTTTGGTTTTCTGCAAATGGTCGATCGTCTTGTCAATCTCCTCTATGGCTTTGCGGAATTTATCGCTGGCCAACTGATAGTTTCGCCCGAACTTATCCTTAAAATCGTTCATTTCCGCTTCGAAATTTGAAATGTCAATATTCTGGTTCTTATATTCTGCCAATTGTTTACGATATTGAACCGAATTCAAAGCTGCATTTCTGAGCAATGTAATCATTGAGATAAAAAACTGCGGACGAATGACGTACATCTTCGGATACTTGTAGGAAACGTCAACGATGCCGCAATTATACAGTTCGTTATCGGCTTCCAAAAGAGAAACCAGCACGGCATATTCACAGCCTTTTTCCTGACGGTCCTTATCCAGTTCTTTCAAAAAGTCCTCATTTTTATGTTTGGTGGCCGTCGTGTCCATCTCATTTTTCATCTCAAACATAATAGAGATAAACTCTACGCCCTCTTCCGTCGATTCACGGTAAATGTAGTCTCCTTTGCTGCCTGTTTTCGCATCATTGTCTTTTTCAAAATAGGCTTTTTGAAAACCCGTCGCCCGGAGCTTGTTAAACTCGATTTCGCAATGCTGTTCCAAAGTTTCCCCGACCATTTTGGTGGACATTTTGGCTTTCAGGTCTTTGTAGAACTCAATCTGCGTATCTTTTTCCTTGAGCTTTAATTCATAATTTTCTTTTAAGCTTTGTTCTTTGACGAGGGTATCTTTCGCCGTCTCCCGCAACTTAATGTTCAGTTCGGCAATTTGCCTGTCGCGCGCAACGATTTCATCGTTTTTAGAGGTTACGGCCGCGGCTACGGCAAGTTGCTTATCCTTATCACCGGCCAGAATTTGCGCTTTCAACTTTTCAATTTCCTGCTGCAAACCGGAAACACTCCGGGCTTTTTCCAAATCTTTATCTTTGCCGAGGGTAATAAGTTGTGCTTTAAGGTTAGAAATCTCCAAATTAAGCGAGGCCAGCGATTGCGCCTTGTCCATCTCCGCCTTGTTTTCCACCAATTTAAGCTCATTTTGTTTTTCCCGGTTGAGCTGCTCAATGCGCTCCCGGACAGCGTCATGAAATTCGGCGTCACGAACCTGCGCCACGATCGCGGCATAGCCGGACTCGTCAACCGTAAACACTTCTCCGCACTTCGGACATTTTATCTCAGGCATTATTGTTACTCCTAAAAATCTTAGCCTCAGATTAAAACATCTATGGTTAAAGTCAAACAAAAGATGATCCGTAATACCCTCATTACTTTTAATAACAACCTTTCGAATCCTGCAATTTCAGCTGATCAGGACAAATTCGGAACAGCTGAATTATAATTTCCCTCATCTTTTGGTTACAAGAATATTTATCCGGCAAATCGATAATTTGTCGTTTGCAATAAAAATACCCTGCAACCAATCGGCCACAGGATATTTTGCGCTACGGATCAAACGCTTAAAATTTATATTTAGCGTTAATCAAACCGGTGTGGTCTTGGTAATCCTCACGGAATTTGCCTTCATAACCGAACGAAAGTTCCACCTTGTCGTTGACTTCCGCAGTTACGCCGGCACCGAATTCCATTCCGAAACGGTCAAGAGCTTCGCCTTCAACCGCATAAGCCGAACCGTTGGCCAAGGTTACGACCGAATTAACGTCATCGTTAAACAGGTCATAAGTCGCGGCAATTCTGGCTTCCGGCTTAATGTTCATACCATTGGACAGCTCAAAGTTTTTGCTGATTTTGGCTCCGATAACACCGGTCAAAATGTCGCTGTCATTGGCAGATACACGTTGGTCGGCAGAATCTTTATAAGCGTCCTGCTTGATATGAACATAACGCAAGCCGTTTTCCGGTGTAATGCATAAGCCGTTGATATTCATATCGTAACCGGTCATTGCCTGTAAGCCAAAGGTTTCGACATCGTAATCAGCCTTAACACCAACTCCGGCAACATTCTTGCTTTCTTCATAATCAGACCAGCCATAGGTCGCAATACCGTTTACATACCAGTTGGACGGTTTATATTCGCCGTAAACAATTGCGGTGTGCGTATCAACATCGGTTGAACGCATAAAGCCGTCAATATCCGTATTGGTGTAAGCATAACCAATACCAACCTTGGTATCATCGGTTACAAACTTCTCGGCTCCGAAAGCAATACCGTTAGAATCTGCATCAAAACCTTTGGCTTTGGATGTGTTATCTAACTTGGATTTGTTAAACAAGCCCTGAACCCACATTGCACCGCGTTTGAAGATATTGTCGCCGGAAGCCATACCTTCGCCACCGATTGAGATTGAACCACCGGTTAAACGGGTTGATACGGCACCAAAGACCTGATTGGCTGTTTCTGTCTGTGTTTTTTGAACCATCGGCGCAACTTCCGGAGCAACCGCCGTCAAAGCGTCAACATAGGCTTTCTGCTCGGCGGCATTTGTGCTGTTGGAAAGCTGTGCCAGTTTTTCCGTAACTGCGGCAGCAACCGGAGAGCTGGTTGAAGCACTGACGCTGTCCCATGCCTCGGCTGTTCCGGCATTGTTGGCTGAACCGCCGGCATCAACAACAGCATCTGTGGCAGAACCGACAGAAGTAACATCAAAAGTTCCGTCGCCATTGTCCGTAAATTCATAACGGGAATTTCGGCTCAGGTTGGCAAACTTGCCCTCAACCTCTGCTTCGGCGGAATCTGCACCGTTAAATAATTTAAAAGTAGCTGTTTCGCCTTTGGCCAAGGCGGCACCGTTTAAGGTCATATTCAAATTTGTACCGTTTTCGCTGATTTTGATATAATTGGCTTTGATTTTGCCATAGGTATCTTTATCGGTTACGGTAAAGGCCAAAGTTGAATTATCGGCAAAAATGACACCTTCGCCATCGGCTTTATCGCCGGTTGAATGCAGTGTTTTGTCGCCGATATCCAGCGTTGCGCCATTGCCGACCTGAACCGTTGTAATCGTATCAGTCGGCTCTTTGTCAAACGTCAACGTACCTTTGTTAATGGCTAAAATGTCCAAACCGCCGATATTGCCGCTGATTGCGTTATTTAAAGAGTGGCTGTCTTCAAAAATCAGGCTGACATCTTCAACATTACCGTCGATTTTGGCGTTTGAGTTCTGAAAATGAATTTTACCGCGGTCATCACCGTTAATATTGGCAACTAACTTGCCGCCCAAATTAATTCTGGTATCGTTATCATAAACATTAAGCGTAGCTTTCTGAGCCTGGCTCATATCTTCTGTAAACGCTTTGGCAAACAATGTAGAACCCAAAGCAATATTAAGCTCTGACCCGTTGGCAATTTTTATATTGCCTACGGAAGCGATTTCCGCAGAAGAACCGCTGACATTTATTGTTCCGCCGGTAATGTTTATGTTGCCGCTTGCCGGTTTGCCGTCCTCGCTTTGATAATCACCGCCTCTTATTATTGACGAATCTTTAAGAGAGATTGTGCCGCCGCTGATATTTATATCACCGGTTTCGCCGTCATGGAATATTGCGGAACCGTTTTCCAACGTAAACTCTCCGCCGCTAATGTCCAAATCTCCGGAATTTTCACGTCCCAAAGAACTTTCATTCATCTTAAACGTACCGCCGGAAACGGTCATGGCAGCACCTTTCTGGGAATTGTCTCCGTCTGACATAGCCGGATAGGTACTGATATTGGAATCATTCATTTCAAATGTTCCGCCCGAAATATTAAATTGGCTGCCGTCATCAGCATTGCCATATATAAAGATTTCGCCGGTATCCAGCTTTATCGTGCCACTGCTGATATCTGCTTCTTTAGCGTTCAGCGTTGAGCGCCATCCGGCTCCATTCTCTTGTTTTAGCGTCAATTCTCCACCCGTTTGGGTATATTTGCCGTCAACAAACATAAAAGGCTTTTCAGTCTCATCTGTCGCATCTGAATTGATTACCGATAAAGAGGCATCATCAGCCAGAGAGACATTTCCGGTAACTTTCAAAGTATTGGAAACATCGACCTCATCGGCTTCTTCTTCCACGATTGCCTGAGTTTTTATGTCTAATGAGGCTGTTCCTGATAAATTTATGTTTCCTGCATGTGAAACCTGAGTATCCGAACGCTCAACGACATAGTTACCCGATGTCAAATTGGTTGCATCTTCCGGAAGATTTTCCGCATAAGCATTGCCGGACACCGAAAGCGCCACCAATGCCGTTGTAATTAAAAGTTTATTTTTCATACGATTAAACATCCTTGTTAATTAGTTAAACAAAACCCACCGTTCATAAAGAAAGGCGGGCGGATGTTCGAAAACCGTATAGACTTAAACGGCTCGGCTTATTTGGCTGAGCCTTATTCACCGACATCCGTCCAAGTAGAATCAGAAGTCGGCACAGGTTAAAGTCGTGTGCACACGACTAAGTCTATAAAAGGGTTTTCGACGCCCTAAGCAGCGAACTGCTCGGATTTATATTATAAAGCCTTTTGAAGACAATCAAGCTAAAAGTCAAAAACCCTCTGGAATTTTTATAAATAAGCCGATATAGTCCTTTTGTAAGGAGCCGAAAGTATCATAAAAGTATTGCTGTCGCCGACCGGATACACAACAATCAAGGTGCCGGCTGACTTTGTGTATAAAGAGGTTGAAACACGGAATTTTACTCTTGCCAGCCGGCAAAAGGTTACCAATCCGGCTGCTCCTTATAAAATATATATAGAAGGCGACGGTTATGCTTTTAACGCTCACGTCCGCGCCACGCAAAACCCGACACCTCGCGGAACTTTAGTCCGTGAACCGGCTTTTGGTGACAACAGCCCGAACATGATTTATCTTGCCCGTCCTTGTCAGTATATCAAAAACGGAATTTGTTCCAACGTCATTGAACGACTGCCCGTTTTGCTCCTGAAGTTATTAATGCCGAATATGAAGCAATTAAAAATATTGTCGGTAACAATGACAAAGTTATGCCACCTGTTTTAATTCGGGAATTTGTCGGAAAGGATGATTTAATTATTGAAGTCAGCGGAGCAAGCCATAATGAAGGCTGGGGAAAAATTTATAATAAAGTCCGGAACGAAAGATGAAAAGAACCGTATGCTTATTAATTTGCTTGCATGAATTGAGTTAAATTAAACGTAGCATTATAAATCTCATAAGTCAAAAATATAATCGTTTGGTTGCATTTATAGAAAAATATCACTAAATACAGATTGGTTAGATAATTTAAGATGTTAACATAATGGACAATAGTAACTTGCCTTTTGAGTGGGCAAAATGTTTGATTTTGGGCAATGGAAACAAAGTTCAAAATTTAAGGATGCTCAAAAAGCTTACACCCGAAGGATTAGCCAAATCAGCTGATGTTTCCGAAGAAAGTCTTAAATCAATTGAATGTCAAAAGATAGAATTGATAAATACGGACTTAACCAAGATTGCCAATGCGTTAAATGTAGATGTGGAATTATTGTTAGATTCATCAATGAGTATGGATAATCAGGATATGCATTGGTTGAGAAATATTTTGCAAAATCATAAGACAGAGATCAATTTTTCACAATTGCAAGCGCAAATAGTGAATTTGATAAATATTATTTTGTACAAAAACCGAGAGCAATGGAGTGAAACTCGTAAAGATTCGATTGAGTCATTATGTAAATGCGAAAGAAAAAATTGTGCCCGTAAGGCCAGAAAATTAAGAGATGAAAAATATGCTCCCTTTAGGGAATACTTCAGAAAAATACAATATGAAAAATTTATGCAATATCATGAGAACGGCAAAATATTATCGGCAAACTATTTTGCTATGTGGTATTTGACACATAAATCGGAAGATATGCCAATTCCTTATGTCAAACAAAATATTGCTAACAAGTTAGTGCAATTGGCACAAAACAATAACCGCGAGTTCAAAAAGCTTCTACGCGAAGAAGCTGATACGTCTATCGTTACGGAGGATTGATTTTAAGCTAAAATGTTTCTTAATCTATGCTTCTATTGTTAACAATAATGGAGGAGAAGAAACATGGATTTTGAAATCTATAAAAGAAAGTTATTAGAAGAAGATGAACGCAATCGTTTATCTGAATTGCAAACAAAATATAACGGGATTAAGACACCTGATTATGCTAATATGAGCTTGCGAGACGAATTACAAACAAGGTTTGACTTAGACGAGCTTAATAATTTACAGCAAAAGTACGGTGTTCAACAAACATCTGCTCTTAAGTCGCAAATCACGGCTTCGTCACCACAGTCAAGTTATGTGCAACCAATCTCATCTCAACAGCCTAATTCTCAACCATCAACTTGGGATAATACTTTGCGAAAAGCTGAACAACTGACTACCGCAGCTTTGGACGGATTGAGCCTTGGCTGGACCGATGAATTAGAAGGAGCAGCAAGTGCTGTCGGTTATGGATTAGCAAGCCTAAATCCGCAATGGAATAAGACCAACGAAAGTTTCTGGGATGCAATGAAACGCGGATATGTTAAAGGGCGTGACAATCGGCGTCAGGTTTTAGCCCAAGGTTTGCAAGAAAATCCGACAAAAACAACGATTACCCAAATGGCTGGCGCTTATGCTTCACCGATTAAGTTTTTTGGATATTCAAAAACGACACCTTTGGGAATTCAAAATAAGCTAAATAACTATGATGCTGTTGCAAATGGTATAGCTTATGGTATTGGCTCGGGGCAGGATAATTGGCAAAATTATGCTAAGCAAACTGTTATTGGTTTGGTAGGCAATCTTGCAGGAAATAGATTTGCAACACAAGCCTTTGGTCGAGCCGTCAATCCGTTAATTCGAAATGCCTTTAGTACGGCAAGCGGTGAAGCAACAGGGTATGTTATTGACGGAATTAAAAATCAGTATCATAATTACAACAAATAATAATTGATAAGTCGGGAGCTGCGATGTTTAAAATAAATATTATGCAAATAATGAAATTTATTACAGCTGTTGTTTGTTTCAGTTTGTTTGGATTTGCTGTTTACTCAATGAATCAATCTAAAGCATCGCCGCTTCCTGCTTTAATATGTGCTTGTATGCTCTATGTTGTTGATGGGATAATCTCACATATTTTAATCAAAAAAGGACATGAAAATTCGCCATACTTTGACCCCAAGCATCAATGGAAATATTTTGCCCCCATATATGCCGTTGGTTGCTTGATTATCATAGTGATATACAAGTATCTGTTATAATGCTGCAGGAATGTGTTTATGCCCAAGACTAAAAGTTTATTAAAGGAAAGTGGCAATGTTCAAAATAAATATTATGTCAATAATAAAATATATTTCAGCTATTGCATATTTTTATTTAGCTTACCATGCACTCTATTTAGTCGATAGATCTAAGGCATCGCCGCTTCCTGCCTTAATATTTATTTTCATGCCTTGTGTAAGAGGCAAGAGTGGAATGTTCGGTCAGTATATAGATATTATTTAGGATCCGTCAGCAAGATGATATTTTTTGCAATGCTCGCGATTAAAGTCTTGCGTCCGTTATGTGAGCATTTTCTCTTTATACAAATCGAAAAAAATAGCCATTTCTCAACCTCCAGTCATTGATGGCGAACGGTCCGTATTCTGTGGCTGGAAGAAAGGGCAATTTACATGGCAAAATTTAATTATAAATTATGAGCTGTTTCTTGAGTATCGTGAAGAAATTTTGATTATGAGAGAGTGTCTTATGCTGATTAGGAACTTGACCAAAAATGAAATGACAATTTAGTTACTTCACCATGTCACATTCATCTATTAAAATGAGTTTTTTGTTTTCTTTCGCGATGTCTCTCAAATGTTTTGTAAAGCCACTTTTAGAGAATATACCGTAGGTTAAATCATATCCTTTGAAATCGTCAACTTGGCATTTTTCCACCAGCTTTGCGTAAACATTAACATCAACCGGTTTGTCGTCTTTGTAATATTTACATTCAGCCGCCAAAATACGCTTGTGGCTTTCATCAATGGCAACCAAGTCTATCTCTTCATCTTTGTTCCAGTATGCGCCGATACGAGAAGGAACAAAATCGATTTCTTTACATTTGCATAGTTCCGCAAATATGTTGCGGCAGATTTCTTCATAAACAAATGCTACGTGATTATCAATAAAATTGGATTTCAGCTTATCTTGTACAAAATTCAGGTTATCCAGCTCAAGCTCTCCTTTATAAGGAAAGACAAACATAAACCAAAAGCGGATAAATATATCTCGAATAAAGTATAATCCTTTACGGCTTTTTTCCGGATTTTTTTCGGTTACCGGAACACGTTTTTCCAATAAGTATAACCCCTGCAAAGTTTCCAGATAGGGACTTAATTTGTTGCCTTCCGTGGACATTGCCGAGGCTATCTCCGATAGTTTGTGATTATTTTGAGCTATTGCTTTCATAACCGAATAATAGTTTACCGGTTCTTTAACTTCCTTATTGAGTAAAAACGCCGGTTCTTCGTATAAAAAGCCGTTTTTATTAAGAATAACACGTGATATATTATCCGTTAAAGAATTTTTGTTGTCAAAAAATTCCAAATATTTTGGAACGCCGCCGGTTACGGAATAAAGCTCAACCACATCGGAAAAAGGCTTATTTTGATAATGTTGTCTGATATCAAAAAAAGGAAGCGGTGCCAATCGGATTTGAGATGTACGGCGACCATACAAGGGACTGTTTTCGGCTAAAACCTGCTTTGCCATCATATTAATGTATGAACTGCAGATAATGACCATAATATCTTGCTTTGATAATATTTCATCCCATGCTTTTTGAAAGATTGAAGTGAAAGCGGGATTTGTGTTGAGCATGTACTGAAATTCATCAAGAACAAGCACTTTTGTATTTTTGCCAGGAACGGCCGCAAACAGTTTGAAGAGTTCAATCCAATCATCAAAATTAGCTTTGGCGATAAATTCCTGATTGGCAAATTGCGATAAACTTAAAGCAAACCGCTTCATACTCTGCGGCTCGGATTCTTCTGTCGCCAAAAAGTACAGAGCCGGCTTGTCTTTAATGAATTCTTGAATTAAAGCAGTTTTTCCGATACGTCTGCGACCATATATAACAACAAAGGAATGTTTGTTGTTATATTCTTGCTTTAAATCACTAAGTTCTTTTGTTCTGCCGATAAATTCCATACCATCACCGGTATAATCATTTCATTTAAGATAATATAGATTAGACTAATCTCAATTATGTTGCAAGAGAAATTTTTCAAATATAAAAATATCAAACAATGCACATTCTTTAACATTTTCTTTGAAATAGGCAGAAAATATAGAGGTTTGAAAATGCTCTTAAAAGCCCGTGCGGCAAAATGTTAAACTTTGTTCGGATTACAAACTTTGTTTAACATTTTATTTTTGTTTGTTAATAAGATACTTAATGGCTACTATTTAATTTTTATCTCTATTCCATAACCATGTCCAGTATCTCTATGAGCCGAGTATATTTTTTCTATTCCATTAAATTTTATATAAAAACCAGCTCCTCTATAAGGACCGTCTTTTTCAGCACAGGCAAGTCCTACTTGTGCTATATACCCATTAAACTGTGGCATTCCTGTAATCAGCTTATCTAACTCTTTACTTACATTACTAAATTTTCCATTTGTTGAATATATTACATATATCCAAGACATTTCATCGTTTTCATCCTTAAACCATATCTGTGGATATATACCAATTATGTCGCAATAAGATTCAAATTTCATTTTTTCTTTTCTTATATAGTCTTTTACTATACTTACAGCCATATTGTTAAATTCATAATCGGACATCATTACTTTTTCATCCGTTGCAACAACCAATGGATTTACCAGTTCATTTGTTCTTATATCATATAAATTCCATTCATCATCGGGCAATGATAATAATGTTTTCTTGTTCTTTATAGGAAAAATACACGGAATTAAGTTGTGAGTAGTACATTCTTTGATAAATCTATCTTTTTCTTGTGTCGTCAGATTTTCATTTTTGCTATAACCAACATCAATTAAAACAGAAAATATTTTATTTTTGTAAGCAAATGACATATCGTCAAATTTCGGAAACATTGGCTCAACTCTTATCCAACTAAATCCCTTATGTTTTTTTAATCTCTCTTCTAAAAAACTACCTGTCATATTTCTTGCTTCCCAATAATCTTCTGTTTTATCAGGTCTATCTAACATATCCAATTTACTGTCATTAGTTGTATCTATTCCATTTACACCAGCTGTTTTTCTTTTCTCTTTTTCCTTTGTGTTTTCGTTCATATATCTAACCTTTTGCCCAGTAAGACTTTCCATATATTTTTCAATGAAAACTAGAATCAATGTGTTTCTGTTTGCAGGTTGTCCACTAAATATAGGCATCATTTGTAGCATAAGAATAAATCTCTCGTCTTTGTATATTCTTGCATCAAAGTCTTTATGTTTAATTATTCCTTCTTTATCAAGCTTATCTATAACTATCGTTAGGATAATAAAGCCTAATTTCATATTATTTTTTTTAAAGAAATTTTCTGTAACATAATACCATAAAAAAGCGTTGATTGCTTTTTTAGTATATTCTATTTTTAATACCTCTTGTGGCAAATATTTTATGTTGCTATGTACTATTTCAATTAAATCATCTATATAAGTTTCAGCAATATTCTTCTCCATTGTGGGGAGGCTCTGCAAATCTTCATACGCCTTTGCAATCCCAGGCATATCATCTGAAGATTTGTTATTCTTAATAACGATTAAAATTATTAAAATGCCTAAAACAATTAAAATTTCCATATTTAGCCCCTCAATATTTGCTCAAATCCGCATTGAGAGTCTATTATCATTAAATTTTACATTCAATATAAATTTTATGTGTTTCGCCGCATTCTGTCATTAATCTCAATTTTTTCAAAATCTTTTTCACTTCCTCTGTCGGAATGTATCTTGTCGGGTCGGTGTAGGAAAATCTATGGCTAAAAACTTTACTACGATAGATATAGGCAATGTGGGTGGAACTGTCGCCGTGTGATATTCGGTAATGAACTAATGGGAAATCTTTATAAACAAAGCCGTTGTCCCATAGTTTTATTAGGTTACCGAGAGTTATTTTATCAATAGTATAGCCGTAATAAGGACATCCGAAGGAATTGATGACAAATCCTGTAAGCATAAAATTGGCACAAAGTCTATTTTTCAACCTATGCCGATTGTTATAAATCCATTCGCAATGGCTTAAAAACCAAACTCTATCTACTGTTTTCATCTTAAATCTTCACATTTTCCACGGCGTTGGCGAGCATTTGGTCGTTATAGTTAAAATAATGCTGCGTAGTGCTGATGTTTTTATGATTGGCCAGTTTCTGTACAATACAGATGTTCACGCCGGAATTGACCAGTTTGGAAACAAACAGATGCCGTCCCAAGTGGCTCGCACCCTGAATGTTAAATTTCCGGTAAACCGAAGCAAACATGCGGCTGATGCTGGCGCGGTTATAGGGCTTATTGAGCTTTTGGCTCGTAAACAAATAAGTCTCCGGTGTTAGGCTGTCTTTCCATTTTCTCTGTAAATACTTTAAATATTCGCAAAATTCTTTCTTCATTTGGCTGTTCATATAGTAGGAGCATTTGTTTTTACCTTTGTTCTTGTCGTAATCCAGGCAAATCACATCTTTGATTTTGAGATTGTCGGTAAAAACGTCCTTAACCTGCAAGTAGGCAAAATTGATAGAGCGCATACCGTTCAGGCTGCACAAAAACATCATGCGGATTTGATCGGCGTGTTTCATTCCGCTGATATAGGTCAGAATATCTTTGATTTTCTTATCATCCACAAAAACGTCATTAGTCATCTTATTTTCCTTTCACAACCGCCTGATAAAACACTTTGTAACTCAACCCTTGGGTCAAAACCCCGATACCGCCTTGGCATTGCCAACCGTCTAGAAGATACACGTTCACATATTCCACCAGCTTGTCTATGCTTTCGCTGCAAATAACATCATATTCCATAACGGCCTCCTAGTATTCATCGGCATACATAACGGTTAAAACGCGATTGGTAAGCTCCGGATCAGCAGCATCCGGCGAGGCAAATTCAAAATTGCGGTCATAGTAATCAATTTTCCAGAAAATCTTTTTGCCCTTAAAATCAAAAGCCCCGAAATCGTGTTCACCATACGGATCATCGCCTTCGTTAAAATCTTTGAAAGTCCTCACTTTGTTAAGAATGGTGGCAACGTCCTGCGGCATATTGCACGGATACCGGCGGTTAAAACAAATGTCACGAGCGAAGGATTAGCTCTGAAAGCATCGTTTAACGCGGCAATTTGGGCAGCATTACTCATCGCTCTTCTCCTCCAACAGACGGACACAGAGGTAATCGGTTAAGCCATCATGTTCGACAGCATAATCCCAAACGGTTTTGCCGTGTTTGTTTTTGATATTCGGATCGGCGCCGTTATCAATCATAAAATCCAAAACCCGAAGCCGCATCATTGCCTGCGGATGTTTCACGACATAAATAAACGCGGTATTGCCGAATTTATCCTGCGCGTTGATATCCGCTCCGGCCTTGAGCAAAACCGCCAGTGTCTGCGGTGAACTCCGATGCTTGGCGGCAATGATAAACGGCGTTTCCTCATATTGATTGCAAGAGTTGATATCGCCGCCGGCTGCCAGAAATGCTTTAATTGCTTCCGGTTCATAAAATTCCCGGCATGCCCACATAAAAGGCGTCCAACCGTGCTTGTTATAAGGAGCATTAACATCCGCACCGATGTTGAGTTCGGTTTTAATCAGCTCCCTGTCCATGGCATAAAGTGCTTGCATTAAATTGTTGCTATCCATTTGAAACTCCATCAAAATCAATCAAGATTTAAAGATGGCACCCGGGTTACCATGCCGGGATTCTCAAGTCAAGCACTTTTTTTAACATTTTTCATGTTAATACATTGATTCATCATCATTTATTTTAAATTCAATGGGTTGGAAAATGCAAAAAATCAATAAATATCCTTATAAAGCACAAGGACGTAAAATGAAGGTATTGATTGAAACGATAACCAGCCGCAGGGGATATAAAAACTTTGCCGATGAGGCGGAATTGGACGACTTTCTGGCGCATAACCATAACAAAATCACCGATTATCAGATTTTACTAGAAGATGATGACGGCTTAAATGAACAGCTGCAAAATGTTGCTAAACAATGTGAAATGCTGGAAAATCATCTTATTCAGCTGTTTTTTACTAAAGCCGATCAACATTCGGATTATAACAAACTTCTTTATGCGGCCGGTCGTCTTTGCGAAGCTGTTTCCGCTATAAAATCCTGCATAAAATAAAAACCAGAGCAGTATCTCTGGTTGTACGCTAATCACTCCATCTCATACGTTTAATAAATCGTCTTAAAGTTATTTTTTGAACACCCATAATTCTGGCGATTTGGGCTTTGGGAACTTTTTTATCCAATAAATCTCTTATTCTTTTGGTATTTTTTGATAATTTTAGTTTTTTGCTTTCTGTGCCGAAAGGACGACCAAGTTTTTTTCCAGATGCTTTAATGCTATCCAATGACATTTTGGTCCTTTGACTAATTAGGTTTCTTTCAATTTCACTACTTAAGCTGAATGCAAAAGCCAGAACTTTACTTTGAATATCATTCCCAAGATGGTAGTTTTCCTTAATAGTTATAACCTGACAATTTTTCTCTAAACAAGTTTGTAATATCCCCATTACTTCTAACAAAGACCTTCCTAGTCTTGAAATTTCAGTTGTTAGCAGAACATCTCCTTCTTGTAATTCTCTTAACAATTCACTCAATTTTCTTTTTTTCAACTCCTTCCGGCTAGAAATGCTTTCTTCCACACATCTATCTATTTTCAGGTTGTTTTTCTTTGCATATTGTTCAATTTCAAATTCTTGATGTTCAAATGACTGTTTATCTGTGCTTTTTCTTATATATGCAATAACCGACATCTTTTTCTCCTTTTTACATATTTATCAGAGATTCAAAGAGTTGATGTAAAATAGAAGAGCATTTTTATTGAACGATAAAATCAACCCTTTTTTTATGGTTATTCGTTTTATTTTCTTCCGTCCGTTTCAAAAATATATAATGGGCATAAATGTCATGAAAACTAAGGGTTTCAAGGAATTTGATAAAAGAAAAATAATTTCTTTTAAATAGATAAGAGCAGGCAGGAACATAATCGTTGGTTTGTGTATCGTATAAAAAACACCTCTATTTTGAAAGAAATTCAAATGAGTAAATCCTGTGCTTTCTTTGGAAACAATTATAAGTGGAGAAGGGATGACATTATAGAAAAAGTAAAAGAGCAAAAAATAAAGGTATTACGGTAATTGAATTGGCGGAGATAAATTAGGTTTAATTTCTTATGAAAGGTTAAAATTATGGGAGCATTAATTCAATTAGCTGTTCTTTGTTGATTATCTTTTATATTAGCAAGAAAGATAAATCAAGTGAAACTACTGATAAATTATCACTAAAAGAGAAATATACTCTTTTAACTGTTGGTGCTGTTATATTGATAGGTTTGTTTACTTTTGCTTTATCTAATGGCTTAAGACCTAATGATTTAACATTACTTTTAGCAACCGTTATTGTTATTGCTTTCATATTTTTTGTGATAAAATTTATTTTTCAGAAATTAACTTCAACACAACAAAATAATTCAAGTTCAATAATGGAAAAGGAAGATAAAATAGAAAAGATTAATCAAGAAATAACATCCAATAATACGGGAGCATTAGAAACACCATCTTCTTCTCCTAGTATGGATAAGTTAGTTGTGTTTGCTGTAATACTTGCTTCTATTGTTTTTTGTAGCTTTATAATCAGCAATACAATATCTCCCTTTTCTAAATCAACTCAAAATAAAACAGGACAAGATGGTTTTATTGCCAGTATAGAATGTCGTTTTGGTATGATGGGTGGTAGTTATGCCGCAGTTCCATTCCAAAGTTGTGCAATGTATGGCGAAATTGTTGTAATCAGCGGTAATTCAAGGCAATCATATAGCAAATATCAAATTCCTGAAACCATATATTTGCCTCAATATTTTCAAATGAGTATTGATAATGCGAGTGATAAGTTTACAACAATTATTAAAATTATTGATAAAAAAACAGGAAATGTTGTTTCTGTTAGAGAAGTTGGGCCAAATTCATATGATATGATTCAAAATTAATTATACAACGAAAGGAAAAAGAAATGTATAAAGGCATTTCTCATATCGAAAAGACTATTTTGTGATGGTTTGGGATAAATATCTTCAAATAAATACAGATTCATTTCATCGTCAATGATCGAATATTCATTGTTGATATACTTTGTTTCATAAAAACTTAGATTCTCACGATAAAGCCGTTTATCATCCGAAAGATTTTTTGATGTTTTCAATCGGTCTTTTTCGTCTTCAATCTTATTGATCAGCCAATTATAAGCTAAGTCTTCGGCTTGTTGTTCATCATAATCATAAATGCTGGAGCGGATCTGATTGTCAGCTTTTTCCTTTTCGAGAGCTTTTTGAATTTTCTGCTGTTGTCTGTACCGTTTTTTTATTTCTTTAAATTTTTCATAGGTTTGATGGGACATATTTGCCATTGCATAAAAGTCATCCAGTTTGGCAAATTCTTCTTCCGTATAATGGCTAAAATCAACAGTATCTTTAATATCTATATCGTCTTCAAAGAAATCATCATCGTCATCATCAAGAATCTGAGCAAAATCAAGTGCTTTAGAGGTTTTCTCTTTTTGCTTATTGAGATCGTTTAATAATTTACGCCGAATAGACATTGTTTCAAGCTCCGCCCGCAGTTTAGCCAACTTATAATCCTTGGTATTCAATGATCTCCATATTTGTTTTTTACCGTATTTGGAAACCAAACACTTTGGAATTGTAATGATAGTATAGTAAGAGGTTTCTCGGTTGTAAAGTTTCATATCAGCCTTTTCACAAAAAGGCTAACTTTTGATGATTATATTAGCAGTATTTTGATAAAAAAATTAGCACCCGACATTAGCAGGTGCTAAAAAATTGACTTTTTGCCGGTAAATTCTTTGTAAAATCAAAGTGTTACCTTGAATCTGGCTGGGGTGGCTGGATTCGAACCAACGAATGACGATACCAAAAACCGTTGCCTTACCACTTGGCGACACCCCAAGGAAATCCTGTTTCATGTACAGATGTGCATTTGAAACGGCTGAAGTATATTTATGCCATATTTTTCATTTTGGCAAGAGTTTTTTTATCACGTTAAAAATGCCGACATCTCGTGTCGGCATATCGCCGAAAAAAGACAGGCCTCCTCTTATCAGGGAGTTAAAACAGCCGCAACCTGACGGTTTGATCATGATCAAAGACGAGCGTCGTTACTCTCCAACATCTTGGCACTCACTCTATTGATAAATCACGGTTTTTTGGCTAGGAATGTAAACAGTCCTCCCCGACCTGGAAACTAAAACAGCCGCAACCTGACGGTTTGATTATAATCAAAAGCGAACACCGTTACTCCAACACCTTGGCACTCACCTCTTTGAGGAAGCAAAGTTTTTCGGAAAGAAATGTAAACAGGCCTCTCCAATCGGGGACCACACAACTGCCAACCTGACGGTTTGATTATAATCAAAAGCGAACGTCATTATTCCAACGCCTTGGCATTCACCTCATTGAGGAAGCAATGTTTTTTCGGAAAGGAATGTAATAAAAACTCATTAAAAAATATCCGGCCGACGATATTGTTTCCGGCAAAAACGAACCCGGGACGAAACACACGGACAGATCCTCAAAGCCGCGGCGAACGGAATACAGTATTTCACCTGTTACTGTTGTTCTTTGACAAAAAGAAAAATTATTGCCACGACAAAAAAAGAAAAAACTAACCATCCGATATGGGTAATTTATTCTTTTTACAATTGGGAAAACAGACAACGGCCAAACGCCTCAATCCTTTTTCAGACGCAGATCATCAGGCGGTTCAAACACCGGCACTCCAAAACGGCAAACATCAAACCCGGTCCGTTTGAACACAGCCATCGTAATTTTACCAATCCTCTGCCCTGCTCCGCCCTGTTTTCGTGTGGACGGATCATACAAAAAGTGGATTTTTGCCCGGCAAAAGGTTATATTGTTTTTGAAAAACAAAACGGGAGAACGAAAATCCCGAATTAATACGTTATTGAGGAAAACAAAATCATGAGAAAAGCGATTGTCCTGATATTGCTTTTGACCGGCTGTGCCGCTGTCAAAGTTCCGCCGGAATTCGTTTACCGGGAAATACAGACCCGTGATTTTACGTTAGCAACCTGGCAAAAAATTACCGACCCCGACGGCGTTTACAAAATCTACATTGAAGGCGACGGCCATGCTTTCAACGCCCGCGGCCGGGCAACAAACGATCCGACCCCGCGCGGAACGCTGGTGCGCGAACTGGCTTTCGGTGATCCTTCGCCCAACGTCGTTTATCTGTCACGCCCCTGTCAATATGTAAAAAGTGAAATCTGCAGCAAACGTCATTGGACAACCGCCCGCTTTGCGCCGGAAATCATCAATGCGGAATATGACGCCGTGCGGCAGATTGCCGGCAATTCGCCGATCATTCTGATCGGTTTTTCCGGCGGCGCCCAAGCGGCGGGGCTTATTGCCGCCGCCAAACCGGGACTCAACGTTGAGGAAATCATAACCGTTGCCGGCAACCTCGACCATCTGGCCTGGACACAGTACCAGAAAGTTCCGCCGTTGAATGAATCGCTTAATTTGGAAAGTTATCGGAAACAATTCGCGGAAATTCCGCAAACTCATTATGTCGGCAGCAACGACAAGGTTATTCCGCCGTTTCTGGTAAAAGAATTTGTCGGCAGCGGCAAAAGGGTAATCGAAGTTCCGAACGCAACGCATAACAGCGGCTGGGAGAGCATTTATCCGCAGATTTGGGAAAAAAGGTAAAGGACACCGGCATACGGACGACAAAAAAAGCTTTGACCCGGGGATCAAAGCTTTTTTTGCACAAAACCTCATTTGACGACGATGAAACTGCAGCCTTCGTCAAAATCCACCGGTTCGATTTTATCCGGCGCCTCAATATCCATGGTCAGCGCTCCATACGGTCCGGGATCGTCCGTTATCAAATACGGCCCCCGGTAAAGCGGCCCTTCGCCGACAGCGGCAAGAGAAACGCAGATACGGTCAACGTTCCGGGCAATTTCCCGCATTTCATCGCCGGTCGGAAGCCTGCCGCCGAAAATCACCGCCAGCTGTTTGCAGATGCCGGGGTAGACACCGTAGCCGTAATAACGCAGAACCGTCAGTTTGTCGTTTATAACAAAACCTTCCACTTCGTTAAAAAACTGCCGGCCGGTCGGATGATGATAAATCTTCTGCGACAACCCGAGCGGTTCGGTCAAAATTCTGACGAACGGCTCAACGGCCCGTTTTCCCTGCGGATAATAACTGTACGGAAGTTTGGCGGCGGAAGAGTCATAAGACAGACAATCCCTGTTCCAGTCAAGCGTTTCTTCGCCCGTATTGCGTTTGGTTCTCTTTCTGTTCGCGAAACCGAACATTTTTTGCAAAAATTTTCCCATAAAAATATGATTTTAAAATAATTGATAATCCGAATTTCCCATATATCATGCGCAGCGGAGAAAAACAAGACAAAAAGCCCCTCACGGCAAGAGGGGCTTTTCGCTGTGTTTTCCGCAAACCTTTATTTGTTTTTGAGACAAAGAACGTAATATGTGCCGTCTTTAACCTCGACCCCGTGGGTATCGTGCCCGAAGCCCGGAAATTTGCGGTCAAAGGCCTGCAACGATTTCAGATAGCCGAGAACGGGACCGTCCGCCGGACCGGCATTTTCGCCCGGCATCAGCAGCGGAATTCCGGGCGGATAAGGAACCACGCCGGTTGCCACCGTACGGTCGGCGATCTGATCGACAGCCATTGATTCGACGTTATTGTGAACAAGATTTTCATATGCTTCCACCGGTGTCATATCCGGTTTGGGCAGAACCGAGAAAGCGGCGGACAGGGCTTTGGTCGTGCCCAGTTCCTTCATGGCGGCAAACATTTTGTCGCACAGTTCTTTCAAGCCCGTTTCTCCGTATTCGTGCGGATTGTCCTTTACCAATTTGGGCAAGACGCGGCGCAGAGGCTCATTGTTGTCATAATCCTGCTTGAATTCGAACAGGGCGTTAAGCAAAGTTCCCCATTTGCCGTTGGTAACGCCGAGAGAAAACAGCACCAGAATGGTAAAGTCGGTGGTTTTCTCGACCACGATACCCTTGTTGTCCAGATAAGCGCTGACGACCGCGGCCGGAATACCGCTTTCGGCCAGGCTGCCGTCCGTAAGAACGCCCGGCGTTACCAGCGACACCTTGATCGGATCAAGCATACAGTAGCCTTCTTCCACCTCGCCGAAACCATGCCAGTCTTCGTTCGGCTTCAGCGTCCAGCAATCGGGATCGGTTGCCAGCTGCTCTTCGTCGGCTTCAAAAAACGGCACTTTCTGTCCGCTTTCGCGATCAACCACAAAATCCGGCTGCCAGATATTGAAAAACCAGTCTTTTTTGCCGGTAAATTCGGCATGAAGACGAGCCACTGTCTTGCGGAAGGAAACCGCTTCGCGGATGGAAACGTCGGTCAGCGCCTTGCCGCCGGGACCGTCCATCATCGCCGCGCTGATGTCGTTGGAAGCAATGATCGGATAGAACGGCGAAGTTGAGGCATGCATCATGAACGCTTCGTTAAAACGCTGGTGATCAATCGGGTTGCGGCCGTCGCGGACATGAATCATTGAAGCCTGAGAAAAAGCTGCCAGCAGCTTATGGGTAGACTGGGTGGCAAACATGGTCGGCCCCTTGCGGTCATCGTCTTTGGGATCGCAGCACATGGCAAAACGCCCCTTGTACATCGGATTGAAACGCGCATAGCCATACCAGGCTTCGTCAAAATGCAGCCGGTCAACGCTTTGTCCCAACAGTTCCTTTACCCGGTTGACGTTATAACACAATCCGTCATAAGTCGAATTGGTAATGATCGCATGCACCGGCGTCGGATCAATTCCTTCTCCGACCAGCGGATTTTCGGCAATTGTCTGACGAACGGCATCAGATGTCAGACGATCCGAAGTGATCGGACCGATGATGCCGTAGCGGTTACGGGTCGGGATCAGATAGGTCGGAATCGCTCCCGACAGGGTAATCGCGTGTTCGACCGATTTGTGGCAGTTGCGGTCGCAGAGCGCAACCTGATTGCGGGTAACGCTGGCCATCAGAATCACCCGGTTGGAAGTCGACGAACCGTTGGTTACGTGGTAGGTGCGGTCGGCACCGAAAACCCGCGCCGTGTATTTTTCGCTTTCGCCGATCGGACCGGAATGGTCAAGCAGCGATCCCAGTTCGCCGACCGAAATCGACAGATCCGAACGAAAAACCGGTTCGCGGAAAAAGTTGAAAAACGCACGGCCGGCAGGCGAATGCATAAAACCGGTGCCGCCGGTATGCCCCGGCGTATGCCAGGAATATTCGTGCACTTTGGAAAAAGCGGCCAGCGCCTTGAACATCGGCGGCAAAATAAACTGACGGTAACGTTCGGTCGCCGCCAGTACGCGGCCGGCAATGAAATCCGGCGTATCTTCCATTACCCAGATGAAGTCGTTGACGCTTTCCAGAATTTCCGACGGCACTTTAGACGCTGCCGTCCGCCCTGCCAGCAGAAAGACCGGCAGCTCCTTATTGTGTTCGCGCAAAGCTTTCAGCAATTCAATGATTTTGGCATAGTCTTTATCGTCTTTGTTGTTCAGTTTGAGCAGCACGCACTGAACGGTCGGATCCGTAATCAGAACGGCTTTGGCGTCGTCATCGCTTTCCGACACGATTACCCTGACATCTTCCGCGGTCAGATAATCCTTCAGTTCGCGCACGCTGCGGGCGGCCGCGGTGTTGTCGTTCAAACCGTCGTAGACCAGCAGCATCCTGATCCCCAGCGGGTCGCTCTCCAGGCATTTTGCACCTTCTTTCATAAATCAAACTCCTTTCAACTTTAATTTGCCGGATCTGCGGTCACGGAAGTATTGACATACTCGCTGATCCGTTTGGAACTGTAGTCACTGACAGATACCCAGAACATTGCGATCAGCGCCGCGATCGTAATCGTCAGGGTCATATAGCGAACCCAGCGCGGCACGCAGCAGCCGCCGGGTTTGACATGCGTTTCCCTGATTTCGATTTTGCGGTTGACCGAAAGCTCGTAGAATATAATGGTAGAAATGACGAAAATCAGCGCCCAGCGGGTTTGCTCGCTGTTGGAACCGATCATCGCCGACAGGCTGTAAACGGCGGCAATCAGACCGACAATGGTATAAAACAATCCTTCCCTGTCGCTCATTTTTTCACGGCCGAGGATTTTGATCGCCACCGAAGAATAAATATAAGGCAGCAGGGTCATGATAACCGCGATCGAGGCGATTTTGCCGAACTGTTCGGAAGCGGTCGGCGACATCGTAGCCAAAACCTGCAGGGTCATAATGCCGGCAACGATCGCCAAACCGGCGGAAGGAACGCCGCGGCGGTTGACGCGAGCAAAAATGCCGGCAAACAAACCGTCTTTGGCCGCCGCCTGAGCCGTTTGTCCGACCAGAAGCGTCCAACCGGCCAGAGAACCCAGACAGCCCACCGCCGCGCAGAGGGCAACGATTTTGCCGGCAGTCGACCCGAGGGCAATGCTTACCGCCTGCGAGAACGGCGCCGAAGAAGAAACCAGTTCCTTGTTGGGAATGATGCCCATGATCGCCGAAGAACTCAGCACGTAGCAGACGGCCGCCAGCAGCACCCCGACGACGGTTGCGATCGGCACGTTTTTGGCCGGATTTTTAACCACCGCGGTGGAAACCGAAGCGCTTTCGACGCCGATAAAAGCCCACAAGGTAAAGTTCAGGGTCATGCCGACGGCGGTCAGGCTGCTTTCGCCGGAAACGTTCCAGCCTTCCATATAAGTTTCGGGATTAAACCAGAACCAGCCGAGCAGTGCGACGCCGACGATCGGAAACAGGGCCACGGTGGTGGTGATGCCCTGCATGCGGCCGACCACCCTCGGTCCGAGAATGTTGGCGTAGGTAAAAAACCAGATGACGGCAATCTGCGCCAGCGCCATTACCAGCGGATCCCGAAGCGCCGGGAAAAACGGCGTCAGATAACCGAGCCCGGCCACCGCCAGACCGACATTGCCGATAACGTTGGCCAGCCAGTAGACCAGGTTGGTCTGATAGCCCATATAATCGCCGAAGGCCTTGCGCGCATAGGCATACGGCCCGCCGGCCGCGGTCGTCACTTCCGTCAGCTTGGCAAACACCAGCCCGAGCGCTATGGCGCCGACAACCGTAATCAGCCAGCCGATGATGGCGATGCTGCCGATGCCGGCGAGGTTGGCGGGCAGCATGAACACGCCCGAACCCATCATGTTTCCGGCCACCATCAGGATCGCCGGAAGCAGTCCTATCTTATTGCTTTCACTAACCATCTGTTCTCCCCGTTTGACATAATTGCAATTGTTTACGGCTATTTACATAATGCCTCGTCAAACGGGTTACAATTGCCGGGAGAGAAATTTATCGGCAGAAAATGCGGTCCGGCTACGGACGTCCGCTCTCAAAGACCGGGAAAATGATCCACTTCTTCAATGGTAAAGTCTTCGCCGATAATGACAAATTCAACCGTAAAATCTTCGCCGACGTCAACCAGGCGCCACTCCCCGCAATCGGTGCCGAAAGGAGAATATTTCACTTTCAGGTCGCCGAAATGTTCAACCTTGCGCACTTTGAAATCCCCGAAGTGCTCGACAATCCGCACGTTGCCGTAAAGCGGCACCCCGCCGAAGGTGCAGTCTTCCGCGATTTCTTCCGCCGCTGCCGGGAACGCCGCCAGCAGCAACGCCGGCAACAGGATTTTTTTCATCATATCTTCTCCTTTTACGTCTGCTTTTGCAAAAACCTATTTTAATATGCGGAAAACAAAATGCCACATATTTTTTCCGGCCGGCGTTTTTTTAGAACTTTCGGCCTGTTTTCATCCGGCCGGCCGCTTCCCATATTTTGTAAAATTAATATGAGGAACGATTGATGAAAAAACTGACATTATCCTTAACCGCCCTGCTGTTGGCGCTGTGGCCGGCCTTCGCCGGCGCCGAAACGCCCGCTTTTGTCCCGCTCAACCCGGCAGCAGTCAACAAAAAACTTGACGCCGCCGCAACCAAACTCAATTCCGGCAAAGCCGGCAAGGAAGAAATCGCCGCCATTTTGCAGGAAGTTGCCGGCATTGAGGACGACCGGCAGCAAACGCGTCAACAATATGCCGAAGAGCTGGCCTCGGTGCAGAAAAAACTGAATGCGCTCGGTCCGGCACCGGAAAAAGACGAAAGCGAGCCGGCGGCCATTGCCAAACAGCGTAAAGAATTTGCCGGCAAAGCCGACGGTTACAAGGCACAGATCGCGCAGATGGACCTGCTTGCCGCGCGGATCGACGAAATCAACGGCCTGATTTTAAAAATCCGCAACCGGCGCCTGCTTGACAATATTCTGGTCAAACAAAGCTCAATTTTTCATCCCGAAGAATTCTGGCAGTCGCTGACCACCTTCGCCGGCTTCGTCTTTGAACTGGTCAAATCGCCTTTCAGCTGGTACCGCGGTCTGCCGCCGGAAAAGGAAGCAGCCGTCAACAACAATATCCTGACGGTGATCGGCGTCATGGCCGGCGCCCTTGTCGCCGCCTTTTTCCTCAGCCGTTACATCAGAAGCCGCCTCGGCTACCGCGCGGCGGTCGAACATCCCGACTATTCGCAAAAAGTGCGCGCCGGCATTGCCATGTTCATCGTCCGCGGCGTCATTCCCGCCGCCGTCATCGGCGCCTTTTTGTTCTGGCTTAAGGGCAACGGAGTAGTCAACACCGGTTCTTTCGGCCTGCTGCTGCACACCGCTGCCGTTTACCTGCTGTACTACTACCTGACAAAAGCGGCGGTGCGCACCGTATTCACGCCGGACAACGGCAAATGGCGGATCATCGAAGTGGCCGACGGCTGCGCCAAATGCATCAGTTCGGCTCTCGTCTTTTCGGCGGCGGCCGTTTGCACCGTTTCCTTTCTGCAAAGCCTCGCCGGCCGGATGGACTATGACAGTTCAATCGTCTATTCACTGAAAATTTTCGCCAACGCGGTCAAGGCCTTCTGCGTGGTGCTGGTTGCCCGCAAGGCGCTTTACAACAACAATCCGCCGGTGCCGGGGGAAATTGACGACGACACGCCGCTCGACGGCCTCAGCACTGCCTCCAAAATCAGCCTGTTTATCACATTTCTGATGACGGCGGCCTTTGCCGTTTCCCTGTTCGGATATATCCGCCTGTCGGAGTACGTTATCAACCGTTTTATCATTTCCGTCGTCGCCATCGGCGTTTTCTATATTATCGACAAACTGATCCGCGGCCTTTTTCACCGGATACTGCAATTCCGTTTCTGGCTTGCCACCTTCCGCCTCGGACACAAGACCCTGCGCAAGGCGGAATTCTGGTTCGGACTGCTGCTTTCGCCGGTGATGTGGGCGTTTGCCGTTCTCGTCCTGCTGGCCGTCTGGGGCGTTTCCGTCGATCTGCTGCTGGCACGGATAAAAGGCTTTCTCACCGGGTTTAACATCGGCGGCATTCACATTTCCATCACTTCTATCATTCTCGGGATCGTCTGCTTTTTTGTGCTGCTTTCCCTGTTCGGGCTGTTAAAAAACAGCTTTGTCCGCGGCAATTTAAGCAAAATAGACATGGACAACGGGGTACGCAATTCGCTCGTTTCCTCAATTAATTTTCTCGGGTTCATCGTTTCCGCCCTGATTGCCGTCGCGGTAATGGGCGGCAGCCTGAGCAGCATCACCATCATCGCCGGCGCGCTTTCGTTCGGGGTCGGCTTAGGTCTGCAGAACATGGTCGGCAACCTGGCCGCCGGCATGACCATTCTGTGGGAACGGCCGATCAAAATCGGCGACTGGGTGGTCATCGGCGGACAGGAAGGGCTGGTACGCAAAATCAACATGCGCTCGACCGAAATCGAAACCTGGGACAAATCGACCGTCATCGTGCCGAATTCCGCGATTTTGTCGCAAAGCCTGACCAATTACACCTACTCAGGACTGACCGGACGGGTGGTCATCAAAGTCGGCGTCGGCTATGACAGCGACATTGAACTGACCAAACGGACGCTTTTGGAAATTGCCGCTTCCAACCCTGACGTTCTGACCAGCCCCGAACCTTCGGTCGCTTTCAACAACCTCGGCGACAGCAGCCTCGAATTTCAGCTCAACTGCTTTACCGCCAACGTTTTCAAGCGCTCCGGCATCGCCAACGACTTAAGGGAAAAAATCATCAACCGTTTTCGGGAACTGAAAATCGACATTCCCTACCCCCAGCGCACCGTTTATCTGGAACGGCCGGCAGCCGGAACGAACGCCCCGAAAGACGCTTCTCCTTTTGCCGAACGCTCCTGAAAACAGTTTGTCCCGGGTATCCTTAAACAAACGCATGCTCTTGACTTTTTGTTAAAAATGCTTTGTATTAGGGGTAATTTCGGCAATTTTGGAAGGTGAAAATGAAAAATACCGTTAAAATAACATTCTGGATTATGCTGACCGCCGCCGTTGTTCTCGGCATCAACGCCGGGTGGGACAAATATCAGGAATTCCGGCAGGCCGAACTGGCCAGGGTGATGACCGTCAAAGACAAGAAGTTCGACCCCGGCCAATTGACGGAAATGGCGGCCGCGCTGGCGGCCAAACCTTACGTTCCGCCGGCAGACAATCTTCCGGACGAGCTTAAGAAACTTAACTACGACCAATACCGGGACATTCGTTTCAGCCGCGAAAACGGCCCCTGGTACGGCAAAAAACTGCCGTTTGAAATTCAGTTTTTCCACCTCGGCTCATTGTTTCTCACCTCGGTTCCGATCAACGAAATCGTCAACGGCCGCATTCATCCGCTCAAATATTCCCCCGCTTATTTCGACTACGGCAAAAACCGCCTGAACACCGACGAGCTGTCGGAACTGGGCTATGCCGGCTTCCGCCTGCACAACCCGCTGAACACGCGCAAATATTACGACGAACTGGTTTCCTTCCTCGGCGCCAGCTACTTCCGCGCACTCGGCAAACATCAGAAATACGGCCTTTCCGCCCGCGGGCTGGCGATCGACACCGCCGTCCAGACCGGGGAAGAATTTCCGATCTTCCGCGAATTCTGGCTGGTCCGGCCGAAAAGAAACGACAAGTCGGTTACCGTCTACGCCCTGCTGGACAGCCCGAGCGCGGCCGGCATCTATACCTTTGTCATCACTCCGGGCGAAAACACGGTGATGGACGTCGACGCCAAAATTTTCCCCCGCAAGGAAATCAACAAACTGGGCATTGCGCCGCTGACCTCCATGTACCTGTTCGGAGAAAACACCAAAAACAAATTTGACGACCACCGGCCGGAAGTGCACGACAGCGACGGTCTGCTGGTCTTAAACGGCAACGGCGAATGGCTGTGGCGCCCGCTTGACAACTCCAAGTATCTGCGCATCAGCGCTTTCGTCGATGAAAATCCGAAAGGCTTCGGACTGCTGCAACGAGACCGCGATCCGGCTCATTATCTGGATTTTGAAGCCAATTACGAACAACGGCCGAGCGCCTGGGTGGAACCGGTCGGCGACTGGGGCAAAGGCTGGATCGAACTGGTGGAAATTCCTTCCCAGCAGGAAATTCACGACAACGTCGTCGCCTACTGGGTACCCAAGGAAAAAGCCATGCCGCAGAAAGAGCTGCATTATCGGTACCGGTTGTACTGGTTTACCAAACTGCCGGTCAAAAAAGTTCCCGGCGACATTACCGCCACCTATACCGGAATCGGCGGCGTATCCGGCATGCTGGAAGACCACAAACGCAAATTCGTGATTGATTTCGACATTCTCAACATGCAAAAAGAAGTGGAAAAAGGCATTGCCACGCTGGAAGTTTCCGCCAGCGAAGGGGAAATTACCGGCAAGCACCTGATGTACAACCCGGTAACCAAAGGCCTGACCGCATACATCGACTTCAAACCGAACGGCAAGACCTCGGAACTGCGGGCTTCGGTAGTCAAAAAAGGCAAAAACATTTCCGAAATCTGGAGTTACCAATGGTTGCCATAAAAATACAGAGCAAAGAAGACATTATCGGCGCATACCTTTGCAGCCTGGGTTTTGCCGGGCGGGAACTGCCGTCAATCGTCAAGACCGTGGCCGGACAACTTGACTTTCAATCGGCCGACGGCGACGAGCTGGTCGGCAAAATCGACGGCATTCTGCTTGAAATGGCGCGCAAAACCTTTCCCGAAAGCGGACTTGCCGACGAACAGCTGCTGGCGCAGTTCAAACTTTGCTTTCTGCTCTGCGGCGGCGCCGAACAATGTACCGTCCAGGGCATCAGGCAGCTGAATTTGCCCGCCGGTCTGACCAAAGCCATGCGCGAACGCTTCATCGTCAATGCGCCGGCTTGTCATTACACGGAAATGAAACCGCAGAAAATAGAGAGCTTCCGCTCCCGCAAAAGGAAGAAAAAATGACTTCTCAGCTTGTTCCCATCAGCCCGCGGCAAATCCGCCGGCGGCGTCTTAAAGTTTTCGGCCTGATGTTTGTCAGCACCCTGTTCGCCACTTTGAAATGGATTACGGTCATCCCGAGCGACAGTTCGCTCTTTACCCGTTTTCTGATGATCGGCCTGTTTATCCTCACCTTTGCCTGGATCGCCCTTTTCTTCTGGTCCAGCATTTTCGGCTTTTTCGAACTGCTTCGCAAAAAGAAGGTACCGGGCATTGCCTGGCCGGAGGAAAAAACGCCGCTGTCAACCCGCACTGCCATTCTGATGCCGGTCTACAACGAATCGCCGGTCAGCGTTTTTGCCAATCTGCTGGCGATGGCACGGGATCTGGAAAAAACCGGACAGGCCGCCGCCTATGACATTTTTGTCTTAAGCGACACCACCAACCCCAAAGTATGGGTGGAAGAAGAAAGCGTCTGGCTCGAAGCCAAAAAACTGATGCCTGCCTCAATCGGCCTTTATTACCGCCGGCGGCCGGTCAACACCGCCCGCAAAAGCGGCAACATCGAAAATTTCTGCAACAAATGGGGCGCGCTTTACGATTTTATGATCGTGCTCGATGCCGACAGCCTGCTGGCGGGAACGACCATGGTCAGAATGTCGCAGCTGATGGAAGCCAACCCCGGCGCCGGCATCATCCAGGCGCCGCCGATGTGCATCAACCGTCATTCCCTTTTCGCGCGCATTCAACAGTTTGCCGGCAAGGTATACGGCCCGATCGTTTCCGCCGGGCTGGCCTATTGGCAGGTGGGCGACAGCAACTACTGGGGACATAATGCCGTTATCCGCGTGAAAGCCTTTATGGAATGCTGCAAACTGCCGGTTTTAAAAGGGCGCGCACCGTTCGGCGGGCATATTCTCAGCCACGACTTCGTCGAAGCGGCGCTCATCCGCCGCGGCGGATGGTCGGCCTGGCTGCTGCCGGAATTAAAAGGAAGCTTCGAAGAATGTCCGCCGTCGATGATCGACTTCGCCGTGCGTGACCGCCGCTGGTGCCAGGGCAACATGCAGCATATGAAAGTGCTCGTTTCCAAAGGCCTGCACCCGGTCAGCCGCGTGCATTTCATCATCGGCATCATGTCCTATCTGTCTTCCCCGCTGTGGCTTTCCTTCCTGCTGGTGGGACTGGCAACAGCGCTCGGACGCAACATTTTTCAGCCGGAATATTTCCCGACTTATTACACGCTGTTCCCGACCTGGCCGATTTTTGACAAATTCGGTACCATCAGTCTGTTCGTCCTTTCCATGTTCATGCTTGTTTTTCCCAAATTCCTGGGGTTAATCGTCTATCTGACGCAAAACAAATTCAAGGACATCGGCGGCTTTTTCGGGGCGGTCAAGAGCGTGCTGGCGGAAATTGTCTTCAGCGCGCTGTCGGCACCGATCATGATGATGTTCCAAAGCAAATTCGTATTTGACATTTTCGCCGGCATCGACGCCGGCTGGAATACCCAGAACCGGGACGAAACCGGCACTTCTTTCCGGGAAGCCTGGGCACGCCACCGCTGGCACACGATCCTCGGCGCCGCTACCACCGTCATTGTCTGGAAATATGCCCACAGCCTGTTCTGGTGGATGCTGCCGATCACCGTCGGACTGATGCTTTCAATCCCGATCTCGATGATTTCTTCCCGCGAAAAAACCGGCATAGCGGCCAGAAAACACAAATATTTCATTATTCCGGAAGAAATCCGGGTGCCGGAAATCTTAACCGAAGCGCTCGATTTTAAAAAACAGCTGTCACACCGGAACGAACAAAAGTTCGGGGTAGAAAACATAGTCGACGACAGCGTACTCAACGCTTTGCACATTTTGATGCTGCCGGTTAACGGCCCGGCACCGGAATTTGGCACCAAGGCGTTGGAAATGGCCAAGATCAAACTGGAAAACTACATCAATCACGGGCTGGAAATGGACCTGAGCCGGGAAGAGGAAATTGCCCTGCTCTACAGTCCCGATGTTTTGAAAAAAGCCAACCTGATGAAACAACTGGAAAACTGCAATGAACTTTAAAACGAAAACGGCCGCGGCAGGAATTTTGGCCGTGCTGACGGTTGCCGCCGCGGCGTTTGTCATTCTGCCCCGTCATAAAAAACTGCCGGCGCCGGCGGCCGTTCAGGCGGATAAGGTACTGGTCAAAAAAGCCGAAAGAAAACTGTATTTGCAAAAAGACGGACAGAACCTGAAAGAATACCGCATCGCCCTCGGCTTTGCGCCGGTCGGCGACAAGCTGCGGGAGGGCGACGGCAAAACGCCGGAAGGCATATACCGCATTTCCGGCCGCAATCCGAACAGCCGTTTTTACCTGTCGCTCCGGGTTTCCTACCCCAGTGCGGAAGACCGGCGGGAGGCGGCGGAAAAAGGCTTTTCCCCGGGCGGCGACATTATGATTCACGGACTGCCGAACAAAGCCCCGTTTTTGGGCAGCGCCCATCTTCTGCGCGACTGGACGGCCGGCTGCATCGCCGTTACCAACGAGGAAATCGAAGAGATCTGGTCAATGGTTGCCGACGGCACGACAATCGAGATTCTGCCTTAACTGCCTGATTTCATCATTTTTTTGAGCTAAAAGCTATTGACAAGCACGGTACCAGCCTGTAGCATAGGCAAATGTTAAAATAAAATGAGGTTCCAAAATTAATCAATCATGAGTCCCGTATACGTATACGTTTTTAATCTGGCCCTGGTTTTGCTGCTGGTGTTTGCCAATGCTTTTTTCGTCGTTTCAGAATTCGCCATCGTCAAGATCCGCCGCACAAAACTGGAAGAACTGGCCCACTTCGGCAATAAACGGGCAAAAATCGCACTTAAAATCACCGAAAATCTCAATACCTATTTAAGCGCCATCCAGCTTGGCATCACGCTGGCCTCGCTCGGTCTCGGCTGGATCGGCGAACCGGCGGTTTCCCACTTGCTGGAAGACCTGTTCGGACATTATTTTGCCGACAACAAGGTACTGCTGCATTCGGTCAGCTTCGGCGTCGCTTTCGGTTTCATTACCCTTTTGCACGTGGTGCTCGGCGAACTGGTGCCGAAGTCGCTGGCTATTCAGAACACCGAAACCTATGCGCTTGTCATTGCCAAACCGCTTTATGTTTTCAAACATATTTTTTCGCCGTTCATCTGGGTTTTTGACAAAGTAACGGCCGGCATTTTGCACCTGATGGGTGTTCAGCAGTCAAACGAAAACGATGACGCTCATTCGGAAGAGGAAATCAAACTGATCATCGATGCCTCCAAAAAAGGCGGCGTTATTGACGATACCGAAGGCGAAATTATTCAAAACGCAATTGATTTTTCGGAAATCTACGCACATGAAATCATGATTCCCCGGCAGGATATGAAGTGCCTTTATCAGAACTATACCTTTACGGAAGCGATGGATTTTATCAAAAAGCACAATCACACCCGTTTTCCGCTTTGCAACAAGGACAAAGACCACATCATCGGCATGCTGCATATCCGCGATCTGCTGGAATATGAAGGCGACGAAAACGACAAGGATATTCTGACCAAGCTTGCACGCAAGATATTGTTCGTGCCGGAAAACAAGTCGATTTCCGAAATTTTGCATCAGATGATGCTGCGTCACGTGCATCTGGCCATCGTGGTCGACGAATACGGCGGCACTGCCGGACTGCTTTCAATGGAAGACATTCTGGAAGAACTGGTCGGCGACATTATGGACGAGCACGACGACATTACCGACGAGCCGATCAAAAAAATTGACGACAAAGTCTGCGAATTTGACGGCGTGGTGCTGGTCGAAGACGCTTTCGACAGCATGGGGCTGCCGGAATGCGAACACGAGGAAAGCACCATGGGCGGTTATGTTTTCGGACTGCTCGGACGGCTGCCGAAAGTGGGCGACAAAGTGGAAGACGTCTATTGTGAATATGAGGTGATCGGGATCGACAACATGCGCATCACCCGCATCAAGGCCAGAATCAAACCGGCGCCGGAGCAAAATGATGAAATTTAAGACTTTGTTCATCGCCTTTGTATTGTGTGCGGCGGCTTCGGCAGCACAGGCAGGCTGTATGGACCTGCCGCAGCAAAAGGCGCGCCGGGCATTGCAGATTCTGAAAAACCAGATTATGGTCGCCGAATACTGCGAAAAATGCCTGAGTCCGCTCCACCGGCTGATCGGCGTGCGCTCAACCGGCATCGTCTGCAACGAAGAGGACTTCTGCCGGATCCTTATCAACGGCGAGGAAGTCGACGTATCGCACCTGTTTGCCGAAAACGCCGACGGCCGCGAGGAAAACATCGGTTATGCCGTCGGCTGCCCGGACGCATTGCTTTACAACCCGCGCTATCTGAACTTTGAAAGATAAAAGCCGTTGCCATTTGCCGGAAATGATTATATAAAAAGAACAGATACAATCATTAACGAAAGCAAAATAATGGAAAAAATCATCAATTACATTTCCCGCGGACAGGGACTCGGCATTAAGTTCCTGCTGCTGTTTTCACTGATCGTCGCCGTTTTCTATGCCGTCGGCACCAAGTTTGCCGGCGATCAGTTTTTTGTTCCCGCCGCACAAAAGGCGGCAGACGCTTTTCTGCCGATCAGAATTGAAAACGGCATTGTAACCGAGCCGGAAAATACGGTCAAGAACTACACCTTCGTTCTCGGCGAAGGAAAAGTTCCGGATGCGGAAAGTTTCAACTTAACCATGGATACCACCGTAGATTCTCTGGATACGTCCGGTTTAAAAGAAGGGCTGTACCTGACCAAACGGGCACTTTATGTCGTCCAACGCACTCAGACCAGAGTTTACGAACTGGAAGATTCTTCTTATTTTCCGCAAGGCGACTATACCGACACGTTTCATTCCGTTGTCAACTGGGCCGTCGTTTTTGTCGGTTTGTTCGGATTTGTTGCATTTTTTATCCTCTACTTCATCGTCGTCATCTTTTACGCTACCTGTTCGTACATTGTTTCCGCCATTTTCAGGAAACAATACGACTTTGATCTGAGGATGCGGCTGAGCACGCTGGCGTTTATTGCCACCAACGTCGTCTTTACGGTTTTGGGCTGGTTCGGCTTTTCCAGCAATTTGATCTTCCTGCTCGCGGTGCTGGCGCTGCAGGCGCTGGTGATCAAAGAACTGCCGGGCAAGCAAGCACAGGCGGCACAATAGGTTTTGGGCGCCAATCAAAGAAAAATCCCCGCTGTCGGCGGGGATTTTTACGTTTCGGAAAAGACAGGCAAAGCACGCCCGGCAGAACGGTGCGGGACAAAAGACGGACACGGACGGCCGTCGGCGGCAAAAGACTTATGTTTCGGCACAGACCTCACCGGCGGAAAAGCAACGACGGTTTCCGCACCGTTTCGATATTGCCCGTCCCCGCCGACGTCATCGCCATTTTCGGTTCGCCGGCAAAAAAATCAAACATCGCTTTAATGCCGCGGCAACCGCACTGCCGAACCGTACCGGACGGCCGTCGGCAACGATATCCGTACCGGCGGACGGTGCTTTGAAAACGTGCCGGCCGCGGCGGGCGCCGCCGTCAAAAATCACCGGTACGCGGTAGTTTACCGCCCGGGCAATTTTGTCAGCGCGGCAAAGAAAGCGGAACCGCCGTCAGCCGACGGCCGCCGTGATTGTCCCACAAACCGCCGATATATCGGCGGCAGTCGACGTCAATGCATCGGCGGCGCTTTGAATGTTTTTGGCCATCGCCGGCAGTTTGACACAAGCGGCAAATTCCGCCGCATCGTCCGGCATACTTTTCCGCCGGCCGCAGCAAACACTTCCGCAATCGACCTCCCCGCACCGGCGCCGGGAATTTCCGGACTGTCCGTCGGCAAGGGTATTTTTAAGCCTTCGCCTCACATTGCCGTCAATGGCGGCATCAACGGCAACGCCGGCCGCTTTGGCGCCGTTTTTTCCGCTTCGTCACAGATACGGCGGTTGAATGCATCATCTTTGCGTACACAGAGCTGAACCAACTGTGGCGCTCCCTGCCCGACGACGGCAATGTCGGGGATCGTACCGTTGGTATAAGTACCGACCGACATAACCGTTTTCGCCGCCGCAACGCCGGCCGCGGTTTCCTTTTCCGCTCCGGCATATTTCGGGTCATGGACCGGACGGCTCATGATGACGGACATTGACGGCGGAATGCCCGAAACAGGGGTCGAAACATCCGGACTCTCCGTCCCGCTCATCACCCGCGGACATACGGCTGCCGCCGCAAACGCTTTACGGTTGCGGCGCATAGCCGCTTTGTTGCAGGCACCACCTGCCGGATTCCCGGGGCCGGGCACCAAATTCTCCCGTCCCCGGACGGTCGGTCAACGCCGACGATTCCCGTCATTTTTCCACAGCGGGCGCTTTATAACCTTCGGACATGTTTTTTTCATTTTCTCCGCGTATGACGAAAAAACACCTTTTAAAGCGGCAAAACAAAGCGTTTTTTCAATACAAAACCGGTTTACAAATTAAAATCAATATGTTAAAATTAGACAAAAGAAGACAAATATTTTATGATAAAAAGGCGGTGAGCGAATTGAACAAAGAACGATAGAAAAAACTGGCGCAGAAGGCGGGCGACAAAATCAGGCAGGGATCGCTGCGTCTGGCAATGTTGATGACGACGCTGATCGGCAACGGCAGCGCGACAGGTTCCAACCCGCCCGCGGAATCTTCTTCTTCGTCAGAAAAGACGACGATCACCGCCCCGGCCGTCAAAACGGAGCGAGCCGACAGCATCGACACCGTTGACATGACGCAGCTGATGAGCGAACAACTGATCAGCAGCAACAAAAACATCGCCGGCAACTTTAACCTGGAAGGCCGCACTTTCACCGCCGAGGAACTGGCGGAAATCGGCCAGTGCGAACTGAACGAACAAATCCAGAAAACGGCGCAGAAAACGGCCAAACGCGGCGTACCCAAAAAAGGACAACAGACTTATTGCCTCGGCGCCGTAAAGTCTTTCTTTGCCAAACACGGCATCACCATCGACGCCCAGCGCTTCGCCTACCGTGCCGTCACCGGCTTTCAGGCCAACGAAAATTTCACCGAAGTCGAAGCGGAAATGAACAATTTCCGTTCGCTGCCCGACGGCGCCGTCATCGCCTGGGAAAAGGGAACCACGCGTTACGGGCATGTCGCGATGAAGATCGGCAACAAGGAATTTTGCGACTTCGTTTACAATCTGCGCACCCACAATCGCCGGGGCAGCAGCGGTCAGCGCTACGGCAAACCGCATGTCTTTATTCTCAAAAACATGCCTTTCAGCAAGAAACTGACGCAGAAGCTGATTGCCGAAGGCCGGCTTGACAAATCTCTGGAAAAGCAGACGCTCGCCCTGGTCAAAATCGGCGATATGAGAATGCTGCTCAACGCCGACAATCTGGCGGCATTCAACCATGACCTGGCCAAGGCCGGCATCCGGACAGCTGACAAAATGACGTTAAAGGACCTGAAAAAACACGAGAAGGAACAGCAGCGGCTGACGGCAGAAATATTGCGGGAAAGACGGCAGCGGGATTGAAGTTTCGCCGGCGCCGAAGCTGCTTTTGCAACCGGCGCGCGTTTTTCATGTTTTACCGAAAAGCGGGGTTCGAACCCCGCTTTTCGGTATTTTGCCAACGATCGCAAATGCGGCAAAGAGTTTACCGCGGCGCATAGACATATTCGGCAATGGCAAAAGCGCCGTACAAAATGATGTACATCCCCATCAGCGTGGTAATGGTAACGGCGCCGATGCTCGGAAAAATCAGAATCATAAAGGCAAACAGAATACCCAAAATACCGATGCCGAGACTCCAGCCCCAGGGCGCTCCGATCTTTCTCAGCTGGAAAGAAGTCACCAGTTGAATGACACCGACCGCCAGACACCACAAGGCAAAGATCATCGGCAGCGTGGCCGCGGTAACCCCCAGGTTGGCTACCAAAATGACCCCGACCAGAATATCCAACAACCCCACCAGCAGGTACCAGCCTGACTGATAGGAAAAGGAAGCCAGAAAATAGCCGGCGCCTACAACGATGAAGGCAATGCCGATATAGAGCGCCAGTCCGAGCAGACTGGCCACCGGATTAAACCAAACGTAAAAGCCGAGAATCACCATGATGATGCCGGCAAACAAATGCCAGAAACCGGCGGTTTGCAACTTTTCCCCGTTGACGGGGGTGACAGGTTCAGCCATATTTTTTCTCCTTTAAAATCTCTTCTCAATAAAAAATAGGCATTGTTTTTCCGATTTCAAAGGCCGACGGATGATTATTTGTCAGCGCGAACAGCCGCCCTCACGGGACCTGAGGGCGGAAAGTTCCGGCCGGGCGGCATAACCGCCGCCGAAAGATTTGACCATATACACATCCGCCAGTCTGCTGCCGGCCTGCCGTTCAAGGGAAACGCCCTGCTCCGCCTCATAACGGCTCATGCCGGTTTCCACGCACCAAACGGCGGAAATTCCGGCATTTAACGCACCGGCCATATCGGTACGGAAAGTATCGCCGATCATGGCAACCCGGCCGGAAGGGGATATTCCCAATTTGCGGAAAGCATATTGATAAATGTTTGCATGCGGCTTGCCGAACTCGACCACCCGTCCGTCCATCCGGCGATACATTTCGGCAATCGTTCCCTGTCGGACTACCGGCTGCGGCTCGCCGCCGTCCTTCGGTTTTTCAAACGCACGGTAATCGGGGTTGGCGCACAGAGCCGGCAGACCGCGCTGCCGCATCTGCAAAAGGGAATCCTTAAAAGGTTCCGTAACCAAACTGTCCCACAGCGGAGATTCTCCTTCCGCCGTCAGACGGGAGAGATAAAAATGACCGGACAAAGACGGAAACGCTTCCTTTTTCTCCGTCGTCAACTGGGGAATGGAAATATAAAAGGCATCGGCCTCATCGGCATCAGGCACAACGCGATAAGCGCTGTCCGCAAACAAAGCAGCCCGCGGCGTACCCCAGATATATATGTTTTTGCCGGGGATGTCCAATTTTTCCGCCAGCACGGCTTCCCTGAAAACGTCGCCGGAAGTGACAAAATCGGTATAATGACGACCGGCAAACATTCCCTTTTTTTCGTAAGAACGAACAGAATCGGCGCTGAGCGAAGTGGTGTTTGACAGAATACAAACCTGACGCCCTTTCTTTACGGCCTCTTCCATCACCTCCAGACTGCCGGGAAAGAAACGCCCACCATCCCAAAACACGCCGTACGCATCAACCAAAAGCACGTCAAAGCGGTCGGCAATTTCGGCAAAACCTTCGTGTATTTTCATTTTTTTCCTTCCTCCCAAAAATATTGCTGAACCGATTATAACCAAAAACGGAAAAAATACAATTTTTTTAAAATTAGCTGGATTTTAGACAAGACCATGTTATAATAGACAGAAAATAGACTGATAAAGGCAAAAAGAGATGGGCAAATTCTCCTTTGACAAAGATTTCGCCAAACGCGTTTCCATGCACCGCGATCCCGAACAACACAAAAAACGGGGCGACAATCTGAACGCCCGTAAAAAACAGATCTTCAACCAAAACAAAACGACGGAAGAAAAAGCAAAGACGGCAGCTGCCGAAGAAAACAAAGCAGCAGCAAATGCCGCGTCGGTTTTAAGCGACAAGGAAATCGGCGAAGAGCTGAACCGGCTGACCGCCGCTTTCCGCGCCACCAACGGAGAAAAAGAAGAAGGCGAACTCCGCGCTTTTGCCGCGCTGCACCATCTGAACCTGCGGGTGGGAACGGCGGTTTCCAAAACCGACAAGAGCGTTATTGCGCGGATGGTTTTCAACGGCGGCGTGGAAAAGCCGATGGGCAATTATTCGCCGAAATTTGCCGATATCGCCAACTATCCGTACAAATACGCCGGCACCCCGGGCAAGGCGGAAGATTATGATTTGGAGAGTTCCACCGTCTGGCAGGCGATGAAGGAAGAGCCGCGGCTGGCGGAGATGCAGGACAAACTGAAAGCGGCACTGGCCAAGGCCGGCGTGCCGAAAGAAATTCTGCCGGAAATGAACATTAACGATTTCAAATACCTGATGTTCAACCATTGTGCCGCGCAAAAGGGGCTTGGTTTTGCCAAGCTGTTTCAGGCCAGGGACGAAAACGGCAATCCGCTGACCTATAAAGACAGAAGCGGAAAAGAGGTTCCCGTCTGTACCAGCGCCAAACAGGAAAACGTCAAACGCTTCATCAAAGAAAATCCGCAATTCAAGGACATGATGCTGAAAATGCCGGGCATTGACAAGGCTTATGTCGAAGCCCTCGTCAACAAAATGTCGCAAAGCGGTCTGACCGACATGTCCAAAGAGCTGGAAAGACATCCGGAATGGGCCAACCAGCCGGCAATTGACGTTCACCACATCATCAACATCAAAGACTGCCGCCTGTTTGAAGCGGAAGGCAAGTCTTACGCCGACGTCAACGCTTATGAAAACATGTGCATCGTCAGCAACGGCACTTTGTTTGACGCCGTCAACCGCGCCCACGGACTTTCCGACGCCAACGACAAGGCCGCTTCCGTCTACGGCAGCATCCACTCCGCCGACATGGTATTCAAAGATAAGGATTCAAACGGTGACGTCCGCCGCACCATGGTTCGCCTGGAACCGCAGCCGGGCGTTCGCTGCATGCTCGGTTTCGGCGAAGACATGATGATCATCGAAAACGTCAAGGACGGACAAAGCAACGACCGGCGGCAGGAAGCGGAAAAGGACGAAAAACAACCGAACGATCAGCGGCTGATCATTCAAAACATTCAAAACAACAGCAGGAGCATGTCGGCATGACAATGCAGGAATTAATCGATTATCTGAAACAAAACGAAGAAATCGGACGCAACCGGCCGACCAGTGAAGTCAAAATCGCAATCGGGGTGCTGAAGCTGAAAGAAGCCGGTTTTCCCGAACCCGCCGCCGAATATCATACGCTGCTGCGCAATTTCAACGGTTTGTCCAACAACGGCTGTTTTATTTTGGGCATTAATACCGAAAGCTCTTTTTTTCCGGATATTCTGGATTATAATGTCCGGGAAAAGGAAAATCTCGCCGCCGGAGAACTCGTCCTCGGCTATAACGACGCGTTCAGGCTGATTTACGACGCCGAAAACAAAAAATACCGCCTCGTCGACCCCGACGACGGCTCGGAAGAAGGCGCCACGGAAAGTCTGGCCGAGGCAGTTCCTTACATCTTGCACGTTTAACCGTTACGGACCGAAAAAAATGATGGAATATCTGAAAAGAAAACTGAGCAAAATGAACAACGAACAAGCCTGGAAAGAAAAGGTAGGCTATCCGCGTTACTACAAGGAAAACGGACTTTTTATCAAGGAAACGGAAGACGGCGAAAAACTGATCGTCACCTTAAACGAAAAACATGAAGAAGTAATCACGGGAAAATTGAAATGAAAAAAAGAAAACACCCCTGGATGGTAATTATCGCCGGACCGAACGGCGCCGGAAAATCCACCTTTTACGATTTGGTAATCAAAGATGACCCGCTGATGAAAAACGCGCCGTTTATCAATATGGACAACATCGCCAAAGAAATTTCCGAACCCGACGAAAACCCGAACGACAACATGTTGAGCGCCGGCAAAATCACCTACGAAGAAGTGGAAAAACATCTTGAAAGCCGCACCAGCTTCGTTTACGAAACAACCTCCTCGGGCAAGGTTCATCTTCGTTTTATGGATGCCGCCCGCAAAAAAGGATTTAAAATCGCCACCGTATTTATAGGCCTTTCCGACCCGTGGCTTTCATACTGGCGGGTGAGAGCGCGGGTTGCCAGCGGCGGACACGATGTGCCCTACAAAGACCTCACCCGGCGTTATCCTAAAATCATGAAGAATTTTCCCGAAATGCTGAAGCGAAGCGACATTGCAGGCGTTTTCGACAATTCCGGACCAGAGCCGTTCAAGCTTATTTTCCTGATGGACGACAAGGCTTTCCGCATTTTCTACAAATATCCCCGCTGGCTGGCGGAATCGATTAAGGAAAGAAAAACCAGCAAAGACATGATCATTATGCGCAGCGCGCTGGATATTCACAACTTAAACGACGCCGATTTGCAAAAAGTGTCCGACATGGCCTTAAGCGCGGTTATCATGGGAGGAGAAAAAGACGACCTTGACATACAGCTTGCCGACCGGCAGACAGACAACCTCGCCATCGCGCGCGGCAAAGAACCGATGCCGAACATATCCGGCATGCCGATTCCGCCCGATGCCGGGGACCCGCACGATAAAGAAAAACCCCGGCCGGCTACCGTGCGCGGAGGCATGAACATTAACGACTGGCTGCAAAAAGCCAAAAACAACGAGATTTAAGAAGGCCTTCTTTCTTTTGGGGGCGTTTTTCGAACCTTTTCCCGCCCGGCAGAACATTTTCCGCCTTTGTCCGGTGATTAGGCAATGAGTTTGCGGCATGAACGCGGTGCTCCGTTTTCCGCACCGTGTCTGTTCCGCGTCCCTTTCAGAGCATAAAGACACAGGCACGTCTGCATCCGTCGGCTTATGCAGACGTTTGAAGCATGGATATCCCCCGGTAAACCGGGGCTCCAAAACACAACAAAGCTTACTTTCCGACCGTGATTAAAGGCGCGGGACGGTGTTGTCCCGACACTTTAAGCATTCTGCCCCGAACAAACCCGGGGTTTTTCGTCAGGCAGGCAATAAACTTTCACCGGCATAGGCAAGCGGCATCAGCCATTTTGAACTTCGCTTGACGCCACAAAAGCTTCGCAAGCCCGAGGACCGGGCCGGAAGGTCTGCATTCCCCCGTTTACGCAGACGTTCGAAACACAAAAAATTCCCCGTCGGAACGGGGAATTTCAAAGGCTGTCAGTATCCGCCGAAATCTCCGGAGGGCGGCGGCGGATAACCGCCGTATTCCTGTTGCTGCTCAAGCCGGCGCTGCTGCTGTTCGTAATAACGCTGCTGACGGGCGCGAGCTTCCTGCTCGGCCGCGGCTTCGTATATCGCCGAAATGATGGTGTCGCGAAATTCCCGCGGATGGGCAATATCCTGAATGATCATGCTGCTTTCGTCGTTGCCGACCTGCACGATCGCGTCACCGGCGCCGAACAGACGCTGCACCAGACTCTGTACGATCTGCACGTCGTTGATTTTGGCCAGAGGAATATCCTTTTCCTTGATGTTGATGATGCCGCGGCGGACATAAACCCGCTGGTTGGTTACCGCATAGATTTTCAACTTGTTGTCAACCCGTTTGTAGATGTAGGGAATGAACAAAAGGCCGCCGATCATCATCATAATGCCGGCCACCGAATAAATATGACCGATAAAACGGAACCGTTCCCCTTCGCCGACGCCGCTCCACACGGCGAGAAACATCAAAATGCCGATCGACATCAGCAAAGTCGGCAGCACAAATACCTTATAACTGAAATGGACTTCAATTTTGACGTATTCGTTGGGGCGTAGTTCCAATGTCATGCTTGCGACTCCTCAATAGCTGTATGCTGCCGATTATAATTTAATTTTTCGCTAAAGACAACAAAGATATTTTTATTGCAAATTACAAAAACCGAGACTACCTTAATTAATGATTATTATAACTATTCTGAAAGGAAAAATGATGACAGCCAAACGTTTTATCTTAAACGAAACCAGCTACCACGGCCAGGGCGCCGCTGCGGCGATCATTGACGAAATCAAAAGCCGCGGTTTCAACAAGGCTTTAATCGTTACCGACGCCGATTTGATCAAATTCGGCGTCGTCAAAAAAATAACCGACCTGCTTGAAGCCGAGGGCTTCGCCTATGCCGTGTTCGACGGTGTCAAGGCCAATCCCAGCGTCGGCGTCGTCAAAGCCGGCGTGGAAGCATTCAAGGCGGCAGGAGCCGACTATATGATCGCCGTCGGCGGCGGATCGCCGCAGGACACCGCCAAAGGAATCGGCATTATCATCAACAATCCGGAATTTGCCGACGTCGTATCCCTGGAAGGAACGGCGCCGACCAGACACAAGAGCGTGCCGGTCATCGCCGTAGCTACCACTGCCGGGACCGCCGCCGAAACCACCATCAACTATGTTATTACCGACGAGGAAAAACGCCGTAAATTCGTCTGCGTCGATCCGCACGACATTCCGGTCGTAGCCATCGTCGACCCGGACATGATGGCCTCAATGCCCAAAGGGCTGACCGCCGCCACCGGCATGGACGCGCTGACGCACGCAATTGAGGGATATACCACGCTTGCGGCATGGGAACTTTCCGACACGCTTAACCTCAAGGCGATCGAAATCATTGCCCGCTCCTTAAGAAAATCGGTCGAAGGCGACGCCAAAGGACGCGAAGACATGGCTCTCGGCCAATATGTCACCGGAATGGCCTTTTCCAACGTCGGACTCGGCGTCGTGCATGGCATGGCCCATCCGCTTTCCGCCTTCTACGACACGCCGCACGGCGTGGCCAACGCCGTTCTGCTGCCCTACGTTATGGAATTTAACGCTTCCCATACCGGCGAAAAATTTCGCGAAATCGCCCGCGCAATGGGCGTCAGAGGCGTAGATGAAATGACGCAGGAAGAATATCGCCGGGCGGCAGTCGACGCCGTTCGCCAGTTGTCAAAAGACGTCGGCATTCCGCAGACGTTAAAGGAAATCGGCGTCAAAGAAGAAGACCTCGACGCACTTGCCGAGGCGGCAATGGCCGACGTCTGCACCGGCGGCAACCCCCGCCCCTGCAGCAAAGAATTGGTTTTGGAAGTTTACCAAACGGCTTTCGGCAAATAGGAAAACAAAAGCGGCGCCGACGGTTTACAAAAAAAAATGAACCGGCGGCAGGCTCTCTTCGTTACAGCAATTGTATGGAGGAACATATGAATGACATCTCAAAACTGCTGCAAGAGGCAAAGCCGCTTTATTTTGCACGCAAAAAACGTAACAACCGGATCAAAGCCGTTGTCTGTATGCTGGTTTTAACGGCGGGCATTAATTTTGCACTTCCGCAAAAAAGCCCTGTCTTCGGAGAATACGGAACGGAAACGCTGCTTTCCATGCTGGAAAATCAGATCGTTTCCGTCGAGCAGGATTCGGTAATTAAAGACATGGGACTTCCGGTTGATGACTTTGGTTTGCTGATGGTAAGTTAAATGAAAGAATTTATCTCGGAAAACAGAGGACTGGTCAGAGCGATCATCCGCAAACTTACCGGTTCTTACAACGAAGACATCGAACAGGAAGTCTATATCAAAACCTGGCGCAGCCTTGGCAGCTATCAGGAAGAAGGCAGGTTCAGACAATGGGTCGCGACCCTTACGGCAAACGTCTGCCGGGATTATTTCAAATCGCGGGCATACCGGCAGAAATGTACGGAAATCTGCGACGATGAAACGCTGGAAACGATCCGGTCCGGTTATTCGCAGGAAGAAATCATCAATGCCAAAATGCGACAGAAGCTGATTTTGAAAGCGGTGGACGAACTGCCCGCCAAAATGCGCAAAGTTATTATTCTGTTTGAATTTGAGGGTTTGAGCCAGGAACAGATCGCCCGCAAGACCGGTGTTCCGGTCGGAACCGTAAAATCCCGCCTGTTTCATGCCAGGCAGATATTAAGTCAAAAACTCAGTTATTTAAAAGGAGAATGAACATGAACAAAATCATTTTAACCGTTGCTTTCGCTGCCCTGCTGACGGGTGCGGCCGCCACCGAAGCCGCCGACGGCAAAATGCCGCCGATGCGTCCCGACCGGCCGACACACGAAATGATGGAGGCAAAGCTCGCCGACCGTCTGAACCTCTCCAAGGAACAATATCTGGCCATGCAGGATCGCCGCAAAGCCGACCAGGTCAAAATCAGGGATCTGATGGATCAGATGAAAGAAATCAGAATCCAGATGAACGAAATCAGAAAATCCAACATGGAGGCTTTTGAAAGCATTCTGACGCCGGAGCAAAAGGCCGAGTTTGAAAAAATCAAAGCGGAAGGCAAAGCCCGCCATATGGAAAGAAAAAGAATGCGGCACGGAATGAAACCGGATCCGATGTCGGAAAACCGCGACATGCCTCCGGCTATCGAAAAAAAGCCCGAAGCCGTTGACGTAAGCACTCCGGCGGAAGATCCCGTAAAAGATGACGATACCGTCCCGACGGTAGGCGCTTCCAGCGCTCCTCAAGACATTTCGACAAAACCGACAAGCCAAAACGGATATGAAGATAATGAAGAAGACGATGAAGCCGAAGAGGGAGATACCGACGAAAATGAAGATGACGCCATGACCGAAGCTCCCGCTCCGGTTCTGCCTTCCGAACAAGAAAATCCCGATGTCAGATAACCGTCCGCATTTTCAAAAACCCCGGCAAAAGCCGGGGTTTTCTTATGATAACGGACATTATAACAAAACCAACACCCGATTGCCCGGTTTGCCGCGTCCGCATACGATGACATTTTCACAACTTCCGTCTTACTTGCGGGAACGGCGGCCGACAATGCCGTTAAACAGCCGGCTCAAACCGGATATGATGCTTTTTCTTTCCCGTACTTTGAGCGAACTCCACCAACCGAGCAGCCGCCGGAAAATTCCCGGTTCCTGTTTCCCTGCAACGGGGATTTCCGTTTGTTTTTCCCTTTCCGCCGGTTTTTCGGGCAAAAGCGGCACGGCTTTTCCCCGCCAGGGTTCCAGCAGCGTCCGGATGTCGTTGTCGGCAACATAGGCGCCGTGCAGACGCAGCAGCCGTCCTCTGCCGTCAAGATAAAGAGCGTCTCCGCGGCCGAGAAGCTTTTCCGCGCCGCCCGTATCCAAGATGGTGCGGGAATCCGCCGCGCTTGCCGTCTTGTAAGCCAGCCGGCAGGGGAAATCGGCTTTCAGCACACCGGCAACCACGTCGACGGAAGGGCGCTGGGTAGCGACAATCAGGTGAATTCCGCAGGCACGGGCCTTTTGCGCCAGCAGACGCACGTATTTTTCCGCTTCCGGCCCGGTCGCCGCCAGATCGGCAAATTCGTCAATGATACAGACGATATAAGGCATCAGCCCGACGCGGGAATGATATTCGGCAATATTGCGGGTCATGCTTTCCCGCAGCCGCAGATAGCGGCGTTCCATTTCGTCGGCCAGCCGCGCCAGCATTTCGACCGCCTGCCGGTTGTCGGTCACCACCGGCGCCAGCATGTATTGCTGATTGTCGTAAATGCCGAACTCAACTCTTTTCGGATCTATCAGCACAAACCGCACTTCCTCCGGCTTTTTGGCTTTGATCAGCGACAGAATAAAGGTATTCAGGCCGACGGACTTGCCCGAACCGGTGGTTCCGGCTACCAGCAGATGGGGCATTTTGGCCAGATCGGCCGTTACCGGTTCGCCGCGTACGTCAACTCCCAGACAAAGCGGCAGCGCGGCTTTAAATTCCTTGCACGCGCGGCTGTCGGCCAAACTTGCAAAATCAACGGTTTCCGGAGTTTCCGCCGGAATTTCGAGCCATACGGAGTTGCTGCCGGGTACCGGCTCCACGTTAACGGAAGAAACTTTCAGCTCACGTGCAATATCGTCAAGCGCGGATGCAAGTTTTTTAATCTTGGTGCCGGCCGCCGGCTCAAATTCCGTCAGTTGCAGCAGCGGCCCGCGCCGTTCGCCGACAACCCGGCCGTTGATGCCATAATGGCCCAAAACCCGTTCAATGTCCGCTCTTTCCGGCATATCCGCACTCACATTTTTGCCAGCCGGGCAGCGATCTGTCCCGCCAGTTCATTAATCAGGGCGCTCTGGCGGCCGGCCAGGTCTTCGTAAGTGTCGCCCAGCGGCGAAGACAGGCGGGTACGGTCGCGAACGGCGACACGGCCGTTTTTGTACACCGTCCACCAGACGTCAAGTTCCAGTTTCCGCCCCCAAACGGCATCCATTTTATTGATTTCGAGCGTGATCGTATAGGTGAAGTTCTCGCTGCTCAGGGTTTTGTATTTGACGACCGATTTAGGCAGGTAGAGCGACAAGTCGTCAGCCAAGACACGAGAAAAAGAACTCGACAGCGGTTCCGCCCAACGGTAAAATTCGGACATTTTCAGTTCGGAAGAACCTGCTTCCACGGTCACGATCTGCGGCCGGTCCAGATATTTCGGCACAAAGGCTTCCTCAACCCCGACGTCCAGCCGCCGGGAAGAAACCGGCTCAACCCGGGCATCCGTCATTTGCAGCTGATAAAAATGAGACGGACTGCTGGTGCCGACGCAGCCGGCCAGAAACAACACTATTGCCAGTATACTCGTTTTTTTCATCTTAATATCTCCCTTTTCCTTTTAACAATGCTTCCGGATGTCTTTCTATATAATCAGCAAAATTGTTTAACGACTTGGCCGCGCCGGAAATATTCGTCATTGCCCGGTCAAAACTGCGCAAAGCGTCGGGAACTTCCTTCACCGCACGGTCAATATTGCGCAAAGTTTCCGGAATGCCTTTGGTCTGCTCGGGAATTTGCGCAAAATCTTCCAGCACCGTATTTAATTTGGGCACCACCTGCTCGTTTAAGGAATCGAGAAACTTGTTCATTCGGGTCACCGTCTGCTTCAGCGGAATCTCCTGAAAACCGCGGGAAAGCTCGGCCAGCGGCGACAATACCGTCGGGATTTCGGGAATGCTGCCGTCTTTGCTGCGGTAAACTGCCGGCGTGTCGACCGGCATCATCTCCAGTTCGACCATCAGCTGCCCGGTCAGATAGTTTTGGGTGTTCAGCCGGGCCCGCAGCCCTTTGTCGACCAGCTGCCGCAAAATCTGCCGACGGGTTTCGTTGGGCAGCGAAGGGTTGAAGTTCTGCCGGTTGAAAGCCACAAAAACCGGAATACTGAACTCGCTGTCGTCCATATCGGTAATGAGGTCGATTTTGGAAACGCGGCCGATGTTCACCCCTTTGAATACGACCGGCGACCCGACGTCCAGCCCTTTGATGGATTCGGAAAAATACATCACCACTTCGCTTTTGGTATCAGCCATAATCTTTTCCGACACAAACATCCCGACCGTGGCGAGAAACAAAGTGATCCCGCAGACGATAAACAAACCGATCAGTTTGCTGTTGGGTTTTTTACGCATGTTCGCTGCCCCCTCTGGTTAAGAAATTGTACACTTTTTCGTTCGGCGGATTTTTCAGCAGTTCGCGGGGATTGCCGTAACCCTGGATTGATTTGGTTTCGCCGTCGAGAAAAACGGAATTGCTGCCGACGGCAAAAATGGACGCCAGTTCGTGGGTAACGATCACAATCGTGGTGCCCAGATTATGGTTAATGTCCAGGATCAGGTCGTCAAGCAGCCTGGAACTGACCGGATCAAGCCCGGCGGAAGGCTCGTCGAAATAGACGATTTCCGGATCAAGCGCCAGCGCGCGCGCCAAACCGGCGCGTTTTTTCATGCCGCCGCTGATTTCCGACGGATAAAAGTCTTCAAACCCCGCCAGCCCGACTAACGCCAGTTTGAGCGACACCAGCTCGCTGATTTCCCGCTCCGAATAGCCCGTATACTGTTCAAGCGGCAGAGCAATGTTTTCCGCCAGCGTCATAGAGCTGAACAACGCCCCGCTCTGGTACAAAATACCCGAACGGCGCATGATTTCGTCGCGCACCGCCGGCGCCGCTTTGGTAAAATCCGTCCCGTCGATGACAACGGTTCCCTTCTGCGGCGCCACCAGGCCGGTCAACACCCGCAGCATTGAGCTTTTGCCGCAGCCCGATCCGCCCATGATGATGAAAACGTCGCCGCGGTTGATGTTAAAATTGAGGTCTTTCAGCAATACGAAATCGCCGTAGCCGATGGTCAGGTTTTTTACCGCAATCTGCACTTTGTTCATCATATGCCCAGCACCTCGCAAACAACGGTGATAATGCCGGTCATGACGATCATCCAGACAATGGCCGAAACCACCGCCCTGGTGGTGGCAATGCCGACGCTGTCGGCGTTGCGTCCGCAATAAACGCCGTAATAACAGCCACAGACGGCAATTACGATGCCGAATACGAAACCGTGAAAAACGCCGACCATAAAATTGCCGAGGGTAATCGCTTCAACCGACAGTTCCCAATAGCGTTGCAGCGGAATCCCGAGCATGGTCACGCCGACAAAACCGCCGCCCAGCATGCCCATGAAATCCGCCCACATGGTCAGAAGCGGCATTGTCATCACCAGCGCCGTCATCCGCGGCAGCACCAGAAAGTCGCCGACCGGAATGCCCATCGTCTTCAGGGCGTCGATCTCTTCGTTAACCTGCATGGTGCCGATGGTGGCGGCATAGGACGCGCCGGTGCGGCCGGCCATGATGATGCCGGTCATGATTGCGCCCATAATACGCGTCATGCCGATGGTTACCAGGCTGGCAACATAAATTTCGGCGCCGAAAGTTTTGAGCTGAACGGCACCGACAAAGGCCAGAATCAGGCCGACCATGAAACTGATCAATGACACGATCGGCAGCGCCTTGTAGCCGCAGTCTTCCAGCGCAAACAGAAAGTCTACCCGGCGCATCACCGCGGTTCCGAACAAAAAGCGTCCGAAAGAACGCCCGGCGCCGAGCAGAAAGGAAGTCCCCTTTTTGACGCCGGCGGCAATATCAATGCCCCAGTCGCCGACACGTTCCAACAGGCCCGGGAAGGTCCGGTTTTCGCCGCCGGGCTTGCGGTCGACGGAAAATGCCAGAGCCAGCATTTTTTTCAGTCCGGCCGGCAGGGAAAGCATTTTGATTTCGATTTTGCGGCGGCGGGCCGTTTTTTCCAGATTAAACAGAATGACAAGCAGCGTCGAATCCCAGCGTTCCAGCTTTTCCGCACGCACCTCAAGCGACCGGACTTCCGCGCTTTCCGCCGCTTCGTACAGCCGGCGCACCACCTCGTCGTCGTCATATTCCAGATAGTCGCCGTTCAGTTCAATGCGCAGCAGCGTTCCTTCGACGGCATATTTCAATTTTGTTTCCATTTAAAACCGTTCCGGTTGTTTTTTACCGACAATGTATTCGCAATCGCCGGCGCCGTCAAGCAATATCGGTCGCCGACGGTTAAAATATAAGCTTTTTGCGGCGCAAATACCAGTAAGAGAACAACATCATCATGAAGTTGTAAAAATATTCGGTACTCCAGCACCAGGCCAGCGAGGATTGCCGCCAGACCACCACATACCAGACGTTGGCCACATAAATGACGGTCGCCGCCAGTTCGATGTAAAGCGCTTCTCTCGTCTGACCGGAACCGATAACCACATTAAACACGATCATTGCCGGCACGATTACGACATAGCTGCCGAGCATGACATAATAGGCGTTAACGCTGCCGCCGATCAATTCCGTGTCATCGGTATAAATGCGCATGACCGCTTCGGGGAAAAAGGCCAGCAGCATGCACAGCGCCAGTTCGATGGCAAAGCCCAGACGGATGATGCGCCCGCAGGTGGGGCCGACCTGCTTCACCCGCTCCTGCCCGACCAGATTGGCCGTCAGCGAAGAGGCGGCGGCGCCGAGCGCGCCGACAACCATATAGAGCATGGTGGAAATCGAACGCAAAACGTTGGAAGCCGCCAACTCCAACTCGCCGATATGTTCAATGGCGACAAAAAAGAAAAACCAGGTGGCAAAAGACACAAACAACTGGATAGTAGTCCAGACGGAAACCGAAAAAATCTTTTTGACCAGATGCGGGTCATAACCGTAAAAAGCATCAAGCCCGTAGCGGGAAGCATTGACTTTGTACCGGGTATAAACGACGAAAACGGCGGCGGAAACCGCTTCGGCAATCACCGACGCCAGCGCGGCGCCGCCGATCCCCATTTCCGGAAAACCGAAATTGCCGAAGATCAGCAGGTAATTGCCGACAACATTGACGATCAGCATGATCCCCGCACTCCAACTTAAAATCCGGGTATTGACGATGCCGACGTAAAAAGCGCGAAAAACGATGACGGCAAAGGCAAAGACGAAACCCCACACGCGGAAATGCAGATAGTCCCGCGCGGCCGCAAGCACCCGCGGCGAACTGATCAGAAGCGGCAGCGCCCACGGCGTCAGCAGATAGGAAACGACGATCGCCGCGGCGGCAAACCCCAGCATCAGACCCATCGCCTGATAAAAAACCGGCGCAATCCGGTGATAATGTCCGCGCCCGTTTAACCGGGCGATCAAAATCTGCACGCCGACGCCGAAACCGACGCCCAGCATGTAAATGGTAATGTAATAAAGGCCGGCAATGGCCGAAGCGCCCAGTTCCGCCTGTCCGACACGGCCGAGAAAAACCACATCGGTCACGCCGATCAGCTGCTGAATGACCATTCCGAGCAGAATCGGACCGGCCACTTTCCATATGTTTTTATATCCGTATATCATGCGCCACCGCCAACAACAGCTTTCTATCTGGTCATTATAGCCCGCAAAATCAAGCAAAAGCAAATTTTAAATGAGAACCCCCTTTTCGCACCGCCGGGGGCGAAAAGGGGGTTGAGGCAGACAATCCGTCAGCAGCCGAAACGGCGGCTCAATTCCCGGATAATCAGCGCGCACGCCTCGCTTTGCAGGGCGTCGCCGCTTTGTTTCAGCTTTTCTTTAAGATGTCCGTAAAGACCACAGGCGTCTTCGCGGGTTATTGCCAGCAGGGCGCCTTCAAAAACGTTCCGCAGTTCCGCGGCATCCAGTTCGTTCAGGCCGGGATAGGGGCGGCGATAGAAGAACATCCAGATTTCATCGCAAGCGGCGGCAATGATCCGAAGACCGTTTTTTTCATCCGCCGGCGTTTGCTTTTCCGTTGACGTCCCCGAACGCGACGCGCGCAGAAACAAAATAACCAGAAAAACCAAACCGGCCAGTACGCAGATCCATAATTTCTCGTTCATGGCGAAAGGTTTTAAAAGTTTGCTTCTTTCAGAGCCGCCAGAAAACAGGCATTGCCGATGCGGCAAATGCGGGTGTTTTCCGCCATCTTGCGGTCAAGTCCGCGCATTTCGGCAATTTCTTCCAGAGAATCGCGCATTTCGCGAAGATAATCATAAAGCTGATAACGATCGACGGAAGGCATAATTTCCAACTCGGCGACCAGATTCTGCATCAGCTTTGCAAAGCTCGTTCCCGGCTGCCACAAGGCAATTGCTTCCCTTACGCAGCGGCGATCGCCGTCATTGACCACCGGACCGGAAAAAAGGTCGGTTACCATTTTGCGCAGCACGGCTATTTCTTCCGCCGTTGCCGGCCGATGTTCTTCACCGGGCACGGGAGCGGGCACGCAAACGGCGTTTTTTCTTTTGCCGAAGAGCCAAAAGGGCATTCCCAGCAGCAAAACCGCGGCAGCAACCGCAATTATTGCCAAAATCAAAGTTTCGTTCATAGGATTAAAAATTTTGTTAATAATGATGTTCAGGCTTTCAGTCTATTCGTTTTTGACAATTTTGTCAACCGGCGTTTTTTCGCATGCGCCTCAGGCCCGGAAAGCGTTTTTGCAGGTTCCTTAAAACGAACCTTTTGCCGGCCGGCGGGCAATGATCCCCCGCCTGGTCGGGGGTTTTCGGATAACAAAAACGGACCGCCGAATCTGCCGGCAGCCCGTCAAAACAGTTTTTTCCGCTTACAGCCCGACCGTTTTCAAATGGCGGATGATGTCGGTGTCGGCGGGCGGAAATTCGTAATTGTCCATTTCCGCCGGAGTGACCCAGGCCGCATTCTGATGAACGTTCAGCTTCGGCTCGGCATCGTCGGGAATATGCACGCGGTAAACGTTGATGCGGAATTCGCCGCTGGCATAGCCGTAGGTGGTGTTCATGATGAATTCGCCGATTTCGGCATCCACGTCCAGTTCTTCCTTCAACTCGCGTTTCAGGCATTGCGGCAGCGTTTCGCCCGGCTCAAGCTTGCCGCCGGGAAATTCCCACACGTTCGGCAGCGGCTTGCCTTCCGGCCGCTGGGCAATAAAGATTTTACCGTTGCGGACAATAATGCCGGCACTGACGTCTTTCATGCTTCTGCTCCCAGTTTGGCCGACGCCGCGGCAATCCGCGCCAAAGTTTCTTCCCGGCCGAGCACGGCAGCAATCTCGGTGGCGCCGCCGGCAGTGGTTTCCCGGCCGCTCAGGGCAATGCGCAGCGGGTAAAGGATCTGCCCGTTTTTCAGTCCGTTTTCGGCGGCCAGAGCCTTCAGGCTTTCAAACAGGTTTTCGTTGTTCCATTCGGCAATTTCCGGCAGCCGTGCCGCCGCCAGCTTAAGCGCGTTTGCCGCAACCGCACGGTCGGTTTTCATCTTTTTGTTTTCATAAAGCGACAGGTCGTATTCCGGCATTTTTTCCAGAAAATCGGTCTGCGCGGCAATATCGGCAAAGGTTTCCACCCGCGGCTGCAAAACCCGGCTCAAAATTTCGAGATTAAGCGGGCGGGTCAGGCATTTTTCATACCAGGGCAGCGCCTGACGGTGAAACTCTTCCGGCGACAAAGCGCGGATATAGCAGCCGTTCATCCAGGTCAGTTTGACAATGTCAAAAATCGCCGGAGACTTGTTCAGACGCTCGACGCTGAAAGCTTTTTCCAGTTCCGCCAGCGAGAAAATTTCACGGTCGTCGCCCGGGTTCCAGCCGAGCAGCGCGATGTAATTGAGGATTGCGGCTGGCAGATAGCCTTTTGCCACCAGATCCTGGAACGAGGCGTCGCCGTTTCTTTTCGACAGTTTGTGCTGGGCGTCTTTCATCACCTGCGGCACGTGAACGTAAACCGGCGGCGTCCAGCCGAATGCCTCGTAAATCAGGTTATATTTCGGGGTTGAGGAAATATATTCGTTGCCGCGCACGACATGGGTAATTGCCATCAGATGATCGTCGATCACGTTGGCAAAGTTATAGGTCGGAAAACCGTCGGTCTTCAGCAGCACGCCCTCGTCCAGATCATCATAGTCAATTTCAATATCGCCGTAAACTTCGTCATGGAAGTGCGATTTGCCCTTTTTGTTGATCGTCTGGCGGACGGTATAGGACTCGCCGGCGGCAATTCTTGCCCGTGCCTCTTCCAGCGACAGCCGCTTGCACGGGTCCTGAAATTTGGCGGGAACAGCGTTTTCTTCCGCTTCGTCGTCTTCCGCCTCGTCTTTCGGCGCGCAGAAACAATAATGGGCACCGCCCAACTCAACCAGCTTATGGGCATATTCGGCATAGATCGGCTTTCTTTCCGACTGAATATACGGTCCGTAATTGCCGCCGATATCCGGCCCCTCGTCCCAATTCATGCCGACGGTTTTCAGGGTCGAATAAATGATGTCGGTTGCGCCTTCGACATAGCGCTTCTGGTCGGTATCTTCAATCCGAAGCAGAAAATCGCCGCCGGAAGATTTGGCGATCAGATATTCGTACAAAGCGGTGCGCAGGTTGCCGATATGCATATAACCGGTCGGAGAAGGCGCAAATCTGGTTCTTGCTTTCATTTTTTTCCTCATAAAATCAATTTTGCGAATCTTTGTCCCTAAAATAGCGCAATTTGAAATTTTCACAAGCATTTTTATGCCCCGGTTCCGGCCCCCGTTTTCAACAACGTTCTCTCGTCCGGACGAGAACGGAGGTTTTAGCCGGCAAATGCAAAAACCGTCCCGCGGCTAAACGGGACGGTTTTCGGTTTTACAACGGTTCCGGCGAAGAAAGTTCTTCCTTCTCCCCGGCTTTCCCTGACCGGTTATGCGCGCCGGGTTCCCGGCAACGGTACTTTTCTTTCTCCTGTTCGCTGATCTCCTGAGGACGAAAGCTGCCGGGTTTCCTGTCTACCAGCTCAATGCCGATCCCTTTGCCGTAAAAATCGAGCAACAGTTTGTAGGCGCTCCATTGGGCGGTGCTGCCAAGCTCAAGCTGGTCTATCATCTGCCACGGAACACCGCTTTGTTTGGCCGCATGTTCCAGGCGAATCCCGTGATTGCGACGGTATTCGCCCAATTTCCGGCCGATTTTTTGTTTGAGGTGAAGTTTGGATTTCATGTTTGTAACTCCTTAATTTTGTTTATGATAAAAAACAAAACTCACCTTGATGTAAAACCAAGGTGAGGGAGTTAACGACTGATCACAGAACAGTCCGGGTTATTCGCGCTTATAGCCTTATATCCCCGGCTC